>OIYT01000284.1_pt1 | contig 60017 bp, 67 predicted proteins | sample 1588201 | NCBI WGS metagenome assembly OIYT01 (sample SAMN03283260) | human gut metagenome | biome: human-associated habitat; material: feces | host: Homo sapiens | place: USA | collected 2013
TTGCATCAGTAATCTTAATCTTTTCTATTGCCATACCTTACACTTTTAACGGGCGGAAGATATAACAAAAAGAAAGCGACCGAAGCCGCCCTCATTTAAAATATAAATTCTTTGACAGAATAACCGGACTCTGGCGTTTCACTAACTTCAACAGGATCTTGAAAAGTAAAACCTATACTACATGAATAAGCAAAATAGTAGCTATTATTTCCATCTGCACATGTTAGCACTTCAATTATTGCTCCTTCAGTCGTTGATGCCTTATACAATATTCGCATTTTAGAAACACATTTCCCTCCACTGGCAAGTTGAATGACACATTGATTATCACTGTATCCATCAGCAAATATATAGAATAATTGAGCTGAAGCGGCCTTATTGACATATTGATTACCAATATTAAGAAGAACACTATTAGGATTAACTCCACTAGGAGCAGACGCAATTCGATACCATTTTTTATACTCCAACCGGTTTTTTGATAAATATTTTCTGCATCCTCCTCCACTATTGGCTACGATATCGGAAGAAACAAGTATATCATTACCGGCAACATCAATTGCTTTCACTTTACTTAGACTATTTTTGGTCTCCAAACCATTATTGTAATCCTTAGTTATAATCTTTTCTATCATACCCTGCTACTTTTAACGGGCGTTTTTTCTACGATGAAAATCAGCCCAATTTAACATTTAATTTATATTCTCTTTTTGTTTAATAACTCTACTGTCAACCATTGACGACAAACCAACGTTTATCGCTTTCATCTGGTCCTATTTTCACAACCTTCAGTTGTAATTCCATCGTCTCAGACATAGATATCTCTGTGACATTGTTCGGCAAAAACTCTCCATCGGGATATATTTTAATCACTGGCCTTGGTGCTAACCTTCCAGCGGCAACGAAATAGAACAAATTAACTTCTGTTCCGGCTTCTACTTGGGTAGCCAAAGGCATACATAGCGTATGATTGTTTACAGAAGAGCCTTTGCAATAAATATAAGCATTTGTTCGTCCTGAAAGAGAGCAAACCGTGGTTTCATTCGGTTCTAAGTCAATCCGGATATATGGAGTAATAATACTTCCATTAACATCTACGCTATTGCACTTTATTTTGCCACGCAAAAAGTCAAGGAGTAAGTTAGGAGTAAATTCATTCCTACTAAACCCTTCATAGTTTGATGTTTCATTACCATTTGTATCTTTTCCCTGCTGTGAGAACATAAATTCTTCATAGAAAACAGCACTTGCCAATTTCGCAAACTGGGCCATGAGTATTTCTATGTAGATGGCTTTAAAATTCTCAAAAGGTATCCAGGTTGCTTTTGTACCATTTACAGCATAATCTTTTTGAGGGGTATTAAGGTTTGATGGCATTCCTTGACCTACCCAGCTTGTGACTTGATTCATGACGTAATACATCCCATTGTACAAAACATAAGGTGCAATCAGATCCGTACAAAGATAAGTCATGGTCATGCTATACTCGCCTGCCGGAAATGGTAGTTGCCCTCTTTTGCCAGGCTCACTTTTTTTGGCAAACTTAACCGTTCTTGTTACACTTGCTATTCCCATATACACTACTTTAAGAAACAGTCTCGATATATACTGCCACATCTGTACCAGCCTGCTCACACATCGCATAAGTTACAGTATAATTAGCCTGATTAGAAACACTTCCTAAAATTATGCCTACACTATCAATAGCGGTAAAATTGAACTTCATATCCATCGCTTTTGTAGTAGTACCACGCTTCACGACAATTGGAGCATAGACAACGGTGTCTCCCTCTTCTTCTATCGTTTCATCAGCCGGTGTAGGCATAGGAATGATTTCATAAGGATCGGAAGCGTCCATAACTCCTTGTATGTCCGTACCGATTTCCGTCCCATTCTGAGAAACCACACACTTGAAATTTGAGTAACAATCCACCATATCACCCGTAACAGTCAATGTCTGCGTAGTCTTTCCGGAGAGTAAGGACCAGGCACCGCTAACTAACTTATACCATTTGTAGGTCAAATTAGAAGTAACGGCAACGCCAGCCTGATATGTCATAGCTTTCAGAACACAACTGCCTCCTTTTTCCGTAATGGTGAAATACTTAGCATCCCCCGCAGCAATAGTAACGAAATAAGGAGATCCGGTTGCCCGGCGGATGGGGATATTATACACTCCCTGTACCTTATCGGTCGTAGTGCCATATACAACAGTAGCCTCGGCTTTTATGGTGCAAGGTGCAGCTCCGGCGGCAACAACAAGGTTCTTCAAGACCTTTATGCCCCAATAGTCTTGTGTGCCGGCAGCATACGGAAGTTTACGAAAATGACCTGTCTCACCGTTGAATACATTGGTTGAAATGTTATTCGTAAAAGTGAGCTTTACACCATTGAAATACCAGTCAACGGCAGTCGGTACGGTCACACCTTCAGCAACACGGCTCGATGTCACGACAAACACCAACTGCGGCTGAGTTTGTGAGAAGTCCGGCACGATGGCACCAATAGCTCCAATCGAACCCTCAAACTCCTGGTACAAATCACCGGAAGGCGAATTAATGATTGTGGTGTAAGTTCCAGCCTTTGGCGAGAACTTTACACCTACTTGTTTGGTAGCAACACTCATAATAATTCTCCCTCGTTATTAGTTTCCGAATCGGTAGATTCATCTTCAGTATCTCCTGGGGCGTCTTCCCCTTTAGGTTGACACCATTCAGGTGTCGTTACCAAAATAGGATGATTAGTACCATCTATTTCGTCCTTTGCCACATTGGGAGTCAAAACAACTCCACCACAATAAGCGGCACGGGTAAAGATATCCTCACCGGGAAAGCGAAGAATATCAGCCTGCCACAATAGATAATTTCCATCCGCAGTTTTATTGCGGATAGCGGTTAATCCCATTTCACGGGCAACCAACTCTGTCACTTTGATATAATTAGCCATAGTTTTTAATTGATTATTACTTCGTTATTATAGCTTTACCGTCATTGGTGGTTATAATCTTCTCATCAGTGACAGCAAGCATCTTATAGTTTCCTTTATCCACGACTTCGACACCAAGCAATCCGCTCGTAACATCAACTGCTGAGAGCTTTGGGGATTCTCCGGTACCGATGACCGTGTTATCTTTGTACCAGGTTGCACGCAACTCCTGCATGGCGTTTGAAATAATGCCTTTCGGTCCAACCACAATAACTTTGGGTTGTACTACAGTTGTGCCGGGAGCTATGCGATTAGGTATATTGATAATATCATAATCGAACGGTGGCAAACGCCTTACAACCGTAGTCGTCGCAGTTGAATCGGCATCTGTAGGAGACGCTGCCGGAGAACCGGTAGGAGAAAATGTAGCTTTACAGACATACGTTTGTTTTTCGCCCATCATATCCCTGTCAACAACAAGTACATTGTCATTGGCACTGATAATATCCATGTCAAGTTCATCAGATCCGGCAAGAGTCAATGTTCCATTTTCACGCAGCTTATACCAGAAGAATTTTCTTTTAGCGGTATCACCGGTATAGTCTGTTTCACCGACCATCAGTTTGGCATTTATAATCTGCTGGGCAGCATCTTCCCACGGGTTCCAGAGGTGAGTAGATTCACTATCAAGTGTCAACAATGGATTTGCATCTGTGGCATTGATACATTTAACCAGCTTCGTTCTTTTGAAAACAATTATCTGATTAGTACGCGTATCGAGATACTCAGCTTCAAAATCCAACGTTATAGGATGTAGGAGAGCAGCATTCTTTTTAACCTTGATCTGGCCTTTGTTCGTGCCATCCTGGGTTATTTCATAGCTATTATTGGTACTCTCGATCAGAGTCTTTTTCCCATTGATGATTTCATTCCATTTGAGGTTTATCAATTTGGCATTGATATTATGCTCTTTGATAATTCCATCCCGATCGATGACATCACACTGCGGTAACAAGACTAACGGGGTTAGAGTGTAGTCAGCTTCATAAACTCCCGTAGTTGCATCATACGTCTGTAATGAAGCGATTGAGCCGACCTCGTTTATTGCTACATGTACATGCAGCGGTTTATAGTTTATTTCTATTCTCTTACGTTTCATAAAGGAACCTCCATTTCATCAGAATGTATTTTTTGACCATCACGTAACAATACTGTAGCTTTAAAATTGCAATATCCTATTTGAGTAAAATTACTCCCAAGATCATCGCGATGTATTACCAACTCTTTACCGGTATCAGCGTGTTTCACTGCCCAAGCATTATCTTCTGTCACATTTTCACTATTGCGAGTCCATTCAATATCAATATCCAAAATATGCTCTGTCACATCCCGGTTATAAATCTGACCGCTAATTTCGAGTGTAGTCAATTCGTCTATAAGGTTGCCATCTTTATCAAGTTGATCAAAGTTTAGGAACCATCCATTTGTTGACTCAATATCTATGCTAAAATTCGGATTACCTTCGATCATAGCCCAACCAGTAGAACCGTAGCGTGGCTCATCCAAGGTAGCATTTATAAGACATTGCCAACGACAGCCGTAATGCCACACGGTATCCGCTGAAGTGGAAGACACAGAATAGGGTTTATCAGAAGCTGCGACCTCAGCACTCCAGTTTCCACGATCCACAAGCGAAACGACAGGAATACCTTGTTTATCTACGCGCAACAAATCCTGTATAACAGCTCCACGGCAGTGTATATAGCTATGGCGATAGCTGATAGGCAGGTTATCAAACAATGACAGTTGTTTGAGTTTACCGGCAATAATGGCGTAGTTATATTCCTCCAAAATTGGTTTTGTAACACCATCCAACATACAGATACATTTCTCACGGGATGATAGATACCAGTACGATTGACGGTCTTCATTCACGGGATTGCCACGATGAGATAATATCATTAGCGGTTCTGGAGGATAATTCTTGCCACCGGGTACTTCATTATCCGGATACATAACAGCATTGATAGTGTTAGCTGATGTATCGACATGTAGGACACGCAACCATGAAGTATAATAGTTACCACTACCGGAAGCAAGCTCATTCACTACACCATAAATGACGTCATTTTCATCCAATGCCGTAAAATCATTCTCCCAACGTTTACGAAGCGGAAGTAGATAAGTACCATCATCCAACAACTTTACACTTTCAATAGTCCCTGACTCGGAAAATGAATAATCACTCTCCATAGCTGAAAGACGGTTGAAAATAATCTCTTGAACAATAATACCGAAACGAGCTTCCAGGATATCAGCCTGAACACGACCGTTTTTAAGCAGAATACCTTTGCCTGCAGTTAAAGAGTCGATTGTCTCACCAACTTCGGCACCTCCCAATAGTTTCAGGAGATAAGGTGTTCCATCCGGTTCTGTCTTAGACAAGAAGTACTTTTTCAGTTCTTCAAGATCTATACTCTTATCCTTCAGAGCTTCATTCAAAAATGCGAGTACAGCAGCTACATGACGGTTAGAGACACTGTTTTTCAGTATCGCTTTGTCGATATAGTCTATAAGCTGGTCTATAACTTCTTGTTGTTGCTGTGTGCTCATATCAGTTGAATTCTTTGGTGAACTGTTCGGTGTGTATGCGTGGTGATCCGAATTCATCATCCAGCAAAGAACCGGTGTGATGGTGCTCAGACTCGGCAAAGCGTAATGTTAACTTGATGCTTTCCGGAACTGTAGCACGCGCTGCAGATGTCAGATTGTCTGCAGTAGCGATAACTTTAATGTTACGTCCATCCAATCCCAGGATCTTGATATCATCCGAAGACAGCATATCAATGAGGTGCCCGAGTTCTTCCGGAGAGCGATATCCGGATTCTACTTTCAATGTGTCGGTCCCGGACTGGCGTTTGCGGGCTTCGACATAATCATCTACCAGTTCGTCATAGACAAAGTATGTTTCTTCATCCGCTGCCTTGTGCTCGATGGAGCCGATACCGGTGACCTCGATACGTTCGTACGCTCCGTATGAGTTTAAAAACTCAAGCAAGTAGCGTTCACGTGTGACTGTTCCGGGAGTGATCACAATAGTACATGCTTTCGTTTCTCCGGAGTAGACATCAAAAACAGATGCCAGGACATGATTAGTCTCAAAAAGATTCTTTCGGAGGCGATATAGGTTAAGTGCAACAGGATCTCCGGTTGTGCCGGGTAGGGGAGTGTCAATCCCAGCAGCTACAACTTTCAGTTCTGCATCAGGGTAGATAAAGGGGATTGGCAACAGTTCCGTTTCTCGGATAGTGAAAAGGCGTCCGGTTCCACGGGTTGTTTGAAAGAAGTTTCCTGTAGAGTTAAGTAACTTCCAGGTAAATATATTGCTGTTTTCATCATTCAGCCGGCGGAGTGTCCTTTTGCTGACTCCACCGATCAGGGCTTTCAAGGTTAAAGTGACTTCTCCACCTTCCGTATTAGTGACCGTGATGGTGATATCCTTAGCTCTGCCGGTTGCACTGAGCAGCACATCTACGGATTCATTATATAAAGTAGTCGGTTGCACGATGGCGGCAAGTATATCCTGAATAAAGACAGAAAAATCACCCTCACCGCTACCGGTGTAAACGGTATTATTCTCTTCCTTGATTACATAAGTAGCCAAAGAAGTGGTATTGACTGACAGCCTTATCGGGTTCCCGGTCAATGCCATGGTTGCAGGATATATATTAGCGGTCAGACTCATAGCGGAGTATAAGTTAATAAAAGAATATTCTCAGATACGGATATCGTACACGCACAACAAATTGCCAGAAACACATCACGTTCCGGAGTGGGTGCCGTGAGGAATACAAACAGATCGTCAGCCATGGCAACGTTGTTGCCGGAGAACTGGCGATAAGCAGAGAGTAACATATCTGTGTTACTTGCTTGCGTGGCTGTTATGTTTTTGTTGCTAATCATACTGCAAAGATGGATTTAGATCGCGGATACTTAAAGGACAACTCAAATGCCGGTTGCTTGGATCCAGAGATTATATTTGAACTCGAAATGCACTCCCCCGTATTCTTTCTCTTCATAGATCGGAATACCGGTACTGGTATAGTTCTTGATAACTCTGATCTTATAGTAGAGATCAAAGCTATAGTTTACCTGTTTGATGAAATGGGTTCGCTTGTTATCGAAATCATCTTTGGTCGGTACGGTGAAAGGTATCTCAGCATCGGAGGTTTCGTCACTGACTTCATTCTTCCGGTTGACACCGATCCAGGTTGCAGGTGGTTTGACTGCAGTCTGCCATTGTCGGATCTGCTCGCCGCATACGGAATTGTAGACTGATTCCCGGTTATTAAAAAGGACCCATTTATAAAGCTGTGGTATCGTATGAATGCCTTGTTCCTTATCAAGATCATAAGGCTTGAGTAGTTTAATAGTCCGTAAATTTACGGTAGCCGGCAAACTGAAATGCAGCGGTAGCTGATACCTCTGTGTATCGACTAAAAGCCGTTGGCCATCAAGAGCGACAGGGGTACTAAAATCAGCATTCAAGAGCTGCTTGTGTTCCAGGTGTAATTTGGCTTCAATGGTGTGGTTAGCATGCCTCAGAATCGCATCATAGTCTTTCCAGAAGCGGTTGAATAATCCGTTTTCCCCGACGAATGTCATCGAGATATCATAGGTGTGCCCGTTCTTGTCAACAACCTGCCCGTTGGATCCATAACACCGGGGACTACCACAGGGGCGTGTTGTTGGCAGGGAGAAGCAAAAACAGAGCGGAGACGTGTTTTCTGACTTTTCCGAGAGATTGACATCAGAGCTTGAGATATTAGTGTATCGGTGAATCTTACCGAACAAATATGCAGGACACGCATAATTATCATCCGGAGCACTGGCTTTGATCGGCAGGCATTCATCTACTGACGATATATCTTCATAGTCGATGTTAGCTTCTTTATCCCAAGGAAAGAAGTCAGAGGATACAACACCGAGTTTTCGTGTCCGGAGATTGCGTATGCAATAGGTTCCGTTACTCTGGGCGTAGCTCAGATATCCGTCATTATCCTGTTCACCGACAATGTACCCGTATGGCTTGAGAAACTTGTCCAGGGAGTCGGCTGCAGGAGAAGCGACTAACAGCGGATACGGGCCACTGATCGAAGTTGCTGCAGACAATTTCAATTGTTTGGGGGTGTTGTAATTCGTAATAGGTTCGGCGGCTTTCAGTTTAGACCAGTCTTGTGAAGCCGGAGAAGTGATAATATCCTTGATAAACCTGAGTCGTACAGTCTTTGTTTTTCCATCGACAAAGTAGACCATTCCAAAACGGCAGTAAAGTGCCTGCAGGAGTTCGTTTATTGTGCAATCCGGCATGAGGTCCGAATAGTCGATAAACCCTTTGACACAACAGTCTGCAGCATTGTTGAGCACCACCAGGCGGGAGAGTTGCGGATGTGTGGAGAAAGGGTTCTCCGTTACATGATATCCAAAAGTGTTGAAGATATAATCAAGCAGCCAGGACACTTTCAAAAAAGGAGTGATCCCGTAACCAATGGGTACTGAAGTGGCGACAACTTCACTGTTCAGCAGATAGGTTTCTGTCCGGGCGGCACCGTTTAAATTGTATTTTTCACCTTCTTTGATGATGGAGTTTAGGTATTCCGGATAATACACGTCCGCATCATTTTCTTTAGTTCCCGGTATGGCTACGCAGATCTGGAAGACGTGGAAGGGAGTATCTGTCTTCCGGTCATTCATAATATCATCGAGGTAGGCGATAACGTCTCCAACTCCATTTTCCGGACTATACTTCGGTAGCCCTTCAAAAGATCGCAGGGTTACGGAGTTCCAGATATTATAGATCTCGGACTCGTCAAAGCCGATATTAGAGACAATGCCGGTACTGTGTGAGGCTTGCGTGATATTCATTTTTCCGACCCGGTGATAGATGCCATCGGATACGGTGATCCGCGCATCTTCAACCGGTGCCTGATCCGTATCCGTCCGGTTTATGTATTTAACCAGGCGCAGGTTGTTTTTAGATGACGGTATCGTGGCAGAGGTGGATTGCGATCCCTGGTCATTAAAGACAGGTGATGTATCTTCGATTTCAATATTGAAATCAGAAGGCAGGTCAAAAGTTCCAGATTGAGTAGTGATCTTTACTGACATGGCTATTTATTTTGTTTGGTAAATGCTTGCTTTGATTTTCGGTCCAGTTCTTCAGCGTCTCGCAGATCCCGGAGTACAACGTAGGCTTTCAGATGTTTCAAAGTGGCAATAAGCGAGCGCAGCTCTGCGATCAGTTGGTTGATCTTACCTTCATCTTGAGAGGTTGTTTCCGGGGTAGGTGAGGGGGGAGCATTGAAGGATCCTGTCTCCACCGGTGTGTAGTTTCCGGCAGCTCGTTGCGGTACCCGACCGCTCCGGGCATCTTGGATCGCATCGATCACCAGCGGATAATTAACATGCTTCTGCAGACGGGCGAGATCTTCCGCATTGATGATAAGTTCGTCTCCACGCTCTGATATCAGAGCCGTTTGGCGTACAATACCGGTAGGAGCAGGGCCGATGTAAGGTACATCTCGGTAAGTCTTTCCGTCTTCTTCACCGATAACGTCGTAGTTACCGGATGCCCACTGTCGAACGGTCACGTTGGCGGTTGGAGCCTTGTTTTCGGTATCAGTGGCAGAACTGGAGCTTTTCTTTCCACCGATCAGGGCTTTCAACCCGGCACGAGCTGCGGCAATCGTTCCACCGATAACAGCAGCCAGGGCCGCACCGGTTGCGATGCCTAAGAAACCTTTGCTACCTATTTCACGGGCTTGAGCTTCTGCGATGGTGGTGATACCGATACCGGTTAATCGTATCAGTTCTGCGTCGATCATGGTGGTTAGTACATCAAAGACGATATCGACCATAGAGTCACCGAAGTTTGCCAAGGCGTTTTCCTGTCCGGCAATGACGTTGCCTATTGCTTCTCCGAAACTGTTGGCATACTTCATCATGGCGGTGTGCTGTTGTTTACCGCTATTCAGTTGTTTTTTTGCAAGATCTGCAGCGATCTTGGCTTCCTTGTCTGCAGCTTTTTTCCGTTCGTTAAGTTCTTTCTGGATACACTTCATTTTAAAATCCAATAGCTGCTCTTCGATAGTCTTCCTGGCATCGGCATCCAGCCCGGCGATCTCAAGAGAACGTTGCAGGTGCATGATGGCAAGTTGCTCTTTAGCGTCTTCGTAATCCTTTTCTGTATTCAGATTCTCATCACTTTGGGAGATGAAGAGTTCCTTCAGATCACGTTGCTGTTTCTGATAAAGTGTCTGTTCCTCTTCGATGGCCAACTCAACGGCTTTCTTTCGCTCCTGGATCTGTATGTCTCCGAGTTGTTTTTCAGCGTCGGCAGCTTCCGAAGTTCCCTTGCCGGCGATATTAATAACTCGTTTGAAATGTTCTTTCTTTAGATTCAACATTCTGGTTTCGTACTGCTTTTCGGTTTTCAGTTCTTCGCTGTGTCCTTCCGCATATATTTTCTTGATATCTGCCTGTTGCTTATCATAGAGTATCTTTTCTTTTTCCAGGGCGGCTTTGCGGGCTTTTTCTGCTTTCTTTTCGTCCGGATCTGTTTTCGCTTTTGGCGTTGTTGGGGTTATTACGACTTCTGGTAAGACATTAGCAGGATCTTGTTTCTTTTTCTGGGGGGTACCGATAAACGGGTTCATCTCTTTCTTTGTATTGTTAACCCGTTTGACCATTTTTTCTATTTTTTCTACATAATCCTCTATTTCATTTTCAAGGTTGGTTACTGGCAAATAGCGACCTTTAAAGTTCTTGGTTCTTAAAACCTCCATAATAGAGGCAGTAGTTTCTTTTACTGAATGACCGCTTTCTATATATTTATCGACTGTAGTAGTGAGTCCCTGTAATAATGGATTAAGTTGAGACTCTGGTAATTCCTTTGCCAGTATTTCACGTATATCATTCATCTGCTTTATCCGACCTTCGAGAGTATCGCTATGTATAAAATCGATCTTTTCCTGAAGGGCTTTTTGAGCGAAGTTTTGACTCATGGCTTTATTGATATCCCGGTATGCCTGTTCGATATCTTTCAGAGTACTGTATTCGTTCAACAGATTAGGGAGATACTGCCCGTATTTAGTGTTGATTTCCTCGATGAGTTCTTTGCGACGTTGGGTTTTATCGGCTGCTGACTTGGTAGTATCAATCAATACTCTCAGATGCCGGCGCTCTTCCTCGCTTTGTTCCAAAAAGGATTTAACGGCTTCTTTGGCATCATTGGTTCGGGTGGCGAACTTATAGATAGCCATGCCCGCACCGACAACCAAAGAGGCTATTAATCCGAATAGGTTACCTTTCATGGCAGTATTCAATGCTTTAAAAGCAGCGACGGCCATTTTTATGTTACCGGTTAGAGCATACTTTGCTATTGATAAAGCCAGTGTTCCGGCCAAAAGAGCTTTTTGGCGGATAATCGTCAACTGATCCGTTGCCAGACTTGCCAATTTCGCTTCCCGAAGTTTGTTTTCATAGAATGCAGCTAACTTATTGGCTGTATAATAAGTGATGATTAGGGTGGTTAAAACGGAGATAGTTCCCATGTTCCGGGTGATGAAATCTACCAACCTGATAAACTTACCTCCCCAGCTCACAACACCATTAATAGATTGCACGATGGCCGGGTTCAACTTCTCCATCAGGGCAATACCCATTTCACTCATCTTGTTTTTTGCCTGGTCAAGTTTGGCGGCTGCTGTAGCTGATTTGATAGCTGCCTGATCGACGGCAACAGTGGTACCGGTGACGGCTTCGGTATAGTACTTTACTTTCTCTGCCTCACTGATCAGCACGCTGGCAACGTTATAACCTTCTTCGCCAAATTGTTTTTTTATCTGAGCTGCAGATAGCTGTTTTTGCTGCAAGTTGTCGAGGGCGGTTTCCAGTCCTACTATTTTGGGGTTGGTTTCGTCAGCTCCGGTTTGCAGGGTTAAGAAGAATTTTTTCAGTCCGGTACCGGCAATTTCATCTTTGATACCTTTTTCGGCCAATGTCTCAATGGTACCGACTAATTGCTCTATGGGAATATTGGCAGAAGAAGCGGCGACTCCGGACTTTGTGACAGCAGTCGTTACCGATTCAACTCCTGCAGCACCGAATTTAGAACCTGCAGCCATAACATTGGCATACCTCGCCGCATGATCTGCACCGTCACCGTATTGGTTCAGTGATAAGGTTACAGCATCGACAGCGTCTTTTAAAGTCATTCCGGAAGCAGAAGCCAGAATAAGGGTTTGTTTGGTCACTTCGGCCAGCGCTTCTTTATTATCCAACAACTCCGGCTTGGCGGATCCTACCAACTTGTAAGCGTCCAGGATCTCAGTTGCTGACTGGCGGATCCGGATGCCGCTTTCGTCCATGGTAATAGATAATTGTTTCGCTTGCTGTTCCAACCAGTTGACACTATCATCATCCAATCCGGTCAAAGCCTTTACATCGGCCTTGGCTTCTTCACGTTGGTTGCGCTTCTCCCGGAGCTGGTTTAGCTTGAGTGTTACACCGGTGATAGCGGCAATACCGGCCGTTACAACGGCGGCATATTTATTAAAAATACCGATAGCTTTGCCAAAGGTTGTGCCCTGGCATCCGACTTCTACACGCATAGCTTGTTGGGCACGTGTCACGGCTTCGGTTACATGACGGTTTTGTTCCAGGGCGGCAGTGTATTGCGTGGTTCCCGGTGTGGCTTCGCGCAAGTTTTTACGTACCTGTGTTTGTACAGCAATCAGTTTCGTGTACGAAGATCCGGACAGGTTGTTGAGTACCGCCTCGGTTTCCTGTACTTTGGCTTTGTAGTTCTGCAGGGTTCGGTTCTTAGCTTCCAGTTCTTTCTTTAGCTTCTTGCTTTTACTCTCGTAGTTGGCTTCGCTTTTATTGAGATTAGCCAGTTTTTCTTCCAGCTTCTGGATAGCTGCTTCAACAGTTGCAGCCCCTTGCGCTGCAGGGGTGCCGTCGATATAAATTTTAATGCTGCGGTTTAGGTCGTTATTTGCCATAAGGTAGGTTATTTATCTATGAATATTCTGGTAGCGTCGATCAGCATGGTGTCGAAATACCTTGTTACAATGTCGGCGAGTTCCGGGAGACGGTTTCGCACAACGGGATCAAACCATTCAAATGCGTTGCGGTTACCGGTGCCCTGGCTGGCATTCAGAGAATTGGGGTTTGTATGCTTTACGATTCCGGTACTTACTTCAATTCCGTTGATGTTTTTTAGCTTGGTCCAGTTGGAACCGATTGTTCCACCCTGGCTTCGCCCGGCTCCTTTATGGATGTAGATGCCATGGCGTGGAAATGAAAAGCCAAGTTGGTTAATGATGCCATATTTATCGGTGTAGGCTTTAGGGTGTAGTTCCCGGGCTATGCGCATACTTCGGGAGGCAATGGTAGCGCGAAGTTGTGCGGCTACGGAGTTTTGCCAGGCGTTAATAGCATTATTGTATTCTACCACACGGTCGGCGTCTTGAGCCATTGAATAGCGTTCGGTTTCGGAGATGGTTTCAAGGCGAATAAGGCTCGATGCTCCGGCCCCGGAGAGGCTGTTTTGCTTGCGCTTGGCTGCATTGTATCTTCGTGCTGCACTACGGGCGTCTCGGGTGTTTTTGTAGTATCCCATAGCTATGCATTCCAGAAGGTTGCGTCAATAAAAAAGTCTTCAGCTTCATGTATGGTGAAAGTAATCATACAACCGTAGAAGTTATCTCCTATCGGCCCGATACCGTTGATTTGTGTATTACGGTCGATGGCATAAGAGAGCTGCGGATCCTGAAATAATACGTTCCGGATTTGTTTGCATACAGGGCGGCATTCTTCAAAAGCTGAAGTGATGGTTTGAGGTCGGTCGGAGATCGTGTTCCTGGCAACGATGAAACTATATTGCAGGGCATCGTTTAAGCCGTCGCCTCCGTTATCCCGGGAGTCAGATTCGTACCCATTGACAGCAATCAGGATCATACCGGTTACACTGGATAGCTTATCATCCAGGTTATACAGGTCTTCCAGTCCAAAGGCTTCAAAGAAACGGGGCTTTTCGGGTGTGTGACTGATAGACTTCAGTCTGATGGCGAGCTGTTCGCCGTATGAAAAGTGATTGTAGATGTCCATAACAACACAAGGGTTTAGGTTATGGACACAAAAATAGCCCGCACGGGGCGGGCTATAAAGGACAGATATTTAAGTGATGATTATTCGGGCGTTACCATAATAAGGAAGAGAAAAACGACTACTACGCACCAAATTACCTTCCAAAAAAACGACTTGGTTGTCTTGATCACACCGATACCGATGGTGACGATTCCGGATATAGCTAATATCGTTAACATCATTTTTCTTCCTCCTTTTCTTCTTCAGGTAGCAAGATACGAATTAATTCGGATAATCTTGCCGCTGCGAGTTGTTTTTCATCCATAGGGGTGGTAGGATCCAGCAGGGAACTAACGAGTTGTAGGGCTTCTTTGCGTTTCATTGGGCACCTCCTTCCGGGATAAAGGTTGATAACATGTCTTGCATGCATAATAATTCTTGTGCAAGTTTAAGACGTTCTTCGGCTTTGCCGTAGCATTCGCCGTTAACGACACAGTAAAGAGCTTTACGGATGGTAGTGTCCCACATTTCAGCACCGCCGGTTTGCAGGGTATCTACGCATTCAATGACTTCGGGGGTTAAAGCGATTTTCTTAGTCATGATTTACCCCCTTTCTTTGCTTTGTAGACACAATAGGCGGCTACTAAGAGACAAGGAGGAAATACAAAGCCAATGCAGGCAGAGAAGATTGCCGCCATATAATAGCGGTCGGAGTCGGTTTTCACTTCGCAGTCTGTTATGCTGCGGAAATAACGCTCTTGGAGCGTGTTTACGTCCTGCGTGGAGCGGAACGAGGGCACGAAAGATTCGGTGCCGGAGGTTTGATTTTTCATTTTGGTAGACAATTAAAATGAAACAATATGTTAACTAAATACAGGGAGAGAATAAAAAAAGTTCCGCTCCCCGTTGTCTACCACCTGAATCAGGCTGTGGGCGCATTAACGACACCACACGGGACGGAACTATATGTTATACTATGGGCATAAAAAATGCCCGCAGCAAATATGGCGAGCCTTCTCGCCTGATTCAAATGGTAGACACTGCAAAGATGGGGATAAAATTTGAAAGTGCAAAAATGGAGCAGAGTTTTTTAGCTCCGCTTTACTTCTTATTCGGTATCTCTATCCCAATCTGATATTTCTTTTGCTTGTTGATCTAAAGATTTAAATAGTTCCTCACTAATCGATTCTTTCACCAACTTACGGAACGTTTTTAGGTATTCAATATATTCTTTTGCTTTAAAATTGGCATTTCTCTTTATTTTAGTCCCTCTAACATCTCTTATTTGAAGATTGATAACATCTACAAAAGCGATATTATGATTACGCGCATCTGAAGTACGAATGTATCTTGACTCTAAATCTTTTGAATAGTTGGTTTCTAATTCTGTTTTGTACAAATATAGCCGATCTTTCATTTCATTTATTGCTTGAAGTAAAGTTCTTCTCCATCCAATAAGAACGTCTATATCTTTCTCGTTAAGTACATTGTCAGAAGTTATATTTAAAATTCGATTTTCAATCATAAGTGAAATAAATTGATTCATCCAAAGTTTTACATTAAAATGTATATGCTAATCCGCCACCGGTTCCGTTGGAGAACAAACGTAAGCTTTGCCCGGCTTTCATCTTGTAGCTGATAGAAGCTAACTCACAGCATATTGCAGCTACTGCGCATACCCCAGCACCGATAAGGCATCCTCTCTGTAGATTCCTATCTGATTTTTGTTTGTCTTTCATAGCTTCTTGATTATCAAAATCATCTAGGCTATAATTTTTTGTACCGATGAAAGAACTTCCGATAGCTAACCCCAGGCTTACACCAGCACAACCAATTGCCGCATACTGATATTTTGCCGACTTTTCAAGATAGATGCCAGCCTCTCTGACTACATTCGGTCTTCTTCTACTTTCTGATACGCTTTGACTACTTTGGGTGTTTTCTTTCTTAGCCCATTTGTCCAACTCCTTGTTTTGTGCAGATACAAAGATAGTTACGGCGAATAATAACGCCATTGTAATAGTGAATTTTTTCATGTTTATTTTTTTGCATTAGTAAAATTATCGCAATATCGAAATAAAATCAGGTATGAATAAACTTTTAAGATTTAATACGATTTACGATATTACTGACATCGTTAAAGTCTTCATTACATATTTTATCGAGATCCATTATTTTATATAAGGCTTTTCCTATACAACTTAATTCAATATTGCCTATTTCTTCTCCAAGGGTAACGCTTCCAGTTGCTATTGTTATATCTAAACGTACGAGATCTTTAACAGCATGATATATTTCCATACCTTTCATATCTGTATTTCGATTAATTTTATTTTTCCAGCCATATGCAGGTAAAGAAGTGTTGATATATATGTATTTTATTAGGCATAAATGTGTATAGGACAGTTGGGAAATAGTCCGCTGCAAATGCATGGCATTTGAATAATCAACTTCTGGGCAGAATGCTAAATTTCCAAAGAAATATCCGTAGAATTCAGTTTTCTTTTGTTCTGTATCGTCAATTGCATTTTTGAATATTGCCTCAATAATATCATCTGCTTTTGAATAATTGGTACCTGATCTTAAAAATAGATTATCATCTCTTAGTCGTATACCACGTTGAGCATTTTCATTTATTTTGCTTACTGCGGCTTTGTATGATATTCCTAATCGTTCCACTTCTCTTTTGGTTAGATTCTTATGGAATATATCAGGTATGATCACATCAAATGCCTTTGTAAGTAATGGTTGTACTGCGGCTGCAAACATTGTACTTTCAGGACTACCGTTAGATGCCAAAACGATTCCGGTAGATGCTAAAGCACTCATTATTTCGCTTTTAATCATTGTAATATTTATTAAGGGGTTATTTGAATGCATTTAGTATTTCGTTTGCTTCTGTATATTTGAATTGATTTTCACCAATTTCTTTCAAATAGGGTTCAAATGCCTTGTTCAATTCATCAATACATTGCTGATGATAGGTTTCATTTCCACCAGAGAGGACTTTTTTGAATAGATCAGATTCCAAGATAGCCCGATACAAAATCTCTTTAGCTTTGTCATTTAAATCTGCCGCCTTAGCGACAACAAAATCTTTTTTCCAATTATTGGATATATTTCCGTCTCCCTTAGAACGCACATTAACCGATATCTCTACGATAACAGAAAGTAAAGACCAGGCTATCAATGTACCCATGACGCAATAAAGCAAAGTTGAAATCCCCATCCAATTCAAACCATTCATTCCTCTGATTTCACCGCTATAAGATGAATACTTCCATGCAATACAGGTAGAGAAGAATACAAAGATAGATGCGATAATCCCCAATACAAGCACTACTCTTGCCATTGTAGACAGTGTGCTTTCTGCTGCTGTTAGTTTTTCTTTTGTTACCATAATAATTTTTTCTATATTTGATAATTCTGTTATTCGTATACATAGGATAATGCCAGATTTATGGCATTTTTAATTGCTATTTGGGCATCTTCATATTTAGTACTAACGCCAAATAGAGTTTGTACATTAGTAAAAACTACAGATGTAATTACATCTGTATCCCGTTTTTTTGCTATAGTATAATCTTCATTATTATATCTGATAGCTGATTGCCCACAAAACCAAACATCAGTCGTTAGAAATGTTCCTAACAAGTTTAATAAATTAATATCCGGGAGATTAGCTATGATATACTTTTCAACTTGATTTCTGCTTATACCCATTCTGACTAAAAGGGTGATAAAAATTGTCAAAGGGCAGTATGAAGAAAATGAATATTCTTTGTTATAACATTGAATAAATGTTATTTTTATTTGTTTCTCAACATCATCTAAAATACTACAAATATCTCTGATTGAAAGCTTATTTATGTATTCAAAAATAGTTGGGCGAGTGCTTTTATTTAGACTCTTGGATGTTATGTGACAGTTAACTTCAATGTATGCATGTAGATATTCTCTGCCTATTTCTGTTATGGAAAATCTAAAAGGTTGACGTTTTTTGAATTTATTGATATAGCCGTCGTAATTAGCATTGTCTCCGTAAAAATGGTTAAATATATGTTTTGTAACATCATAGTCAAATACGGTGATAATATTAGAAAAACCAAATTTGTTTAATGTACAAGTTGTACTGTTGTAATATCCACAATCAAGGTGTGAACCTAAAACATTCAATATTCTGAATAAATGGGCTGGATCAATACGATCTAGATCTTCGATAATCAAAACTGTCTTTTTTTGTTCAGCTTCTTGAATGTATTGAAGAGTTTTTTCAATTAGTTGTGTATATCCGTCATGCTCATATATTCCACCTCTCTGATTCTCAAAAACTTCATTGTATTTGCTAAAAACAGCTTTCTTTTCGTCATATTTCTTTTTAAATTTTTCCGCCTTTTCCATAATTTTACTGAGGATTTCTCCCTGTGGTAAAAATGTAAGAAGGAAGTTTATAGCCTCTTTTAAAGTATTCCAATTGAACACAGAATTGACTGCTGCATCTAAATCAATAGGGTTTAATTTTTTGCTCTCAGCTAATTGGAGTAAGATGTCGCGTTTTACATACTCAAAAACATCAGCATTCTCAGCTACAGAGTAGTTTACAGGATATAAAGTTATGAAGTAGTATTTTTCTTTATATTCTTCTTTAAATTTATCAAGGAAGAATGTTTTTCCATCGCCAAATTTTGCGGATAAAATAGTTCTTTCGTTAATTGATAAATGTTCATCAAACATTTTAAGTTGTGTGTATATTGGTATCTGTTCCATAGTTTGTATTAAAAGTTAATTACGTTTGCAAGGTCGAGATAAAAAATGGAACGAACAAGGAATATGAGGATTTTTTTTGTACTTTAGCACAAAACAAATGTTATGGAGCAAAAGAGTATAATATCTGAACAGAGCCGTGCGAATCTTGATAAGGATACGGTCAATTTTTATTTGAATGAAGCTGATAAGCAATTAGAAGGTATTGTAAATGTGTCAAACGGAATAACGGAACGTTCATACATTTTGTTAAGTGGTATAATTGCTATCTTAACAGGATTTGGTTGGATTCTGAAGGCGCAAGAAGGGGATTGGACTTTATATGTAGTTTCTGTTTTGGGCATGGTGGCTTCTATAGCTATTATTACCATTCTTATCTTAAAAGTGATATGTGTTCATACAATATGGTTACCTGGTAAAAGGCCGTCAGAACTGGATATCAACGTTTTTATAGATTATTATAGTACGCGTAAACTGACAAAAGAACAACGCTATATACATATTGTTGCAGATCATTTAGATGCTATTGAAGCTAAAATAGCCCTTAACTTACGTGATGTTAAGATAAGGACTATTTGGTATGCTCGCTGCCTAAAAATATGCCTATATACTATCTGTGCAATTGCTTGCATTCTGATCGTAGGCAATTTTATTTAGCTTTAGGTTTTGGTGCACCATTAGTTTGAATACCGCTACCAGGTCTTACTTGTGGCTTGGGAGTGGGAGGTGGGTTTGTTCCTTTAGGTATTTGTTTTCCCATAGTATTGAAATGGCGAACCTCTTATCAGTACGTGCCCAAAGGTTTACATATACCTTAATCCGGTTTTACGGATTACGTACTGAAAAGAGGTTCATATAATGTAATTATTCGGGCAGTGCTAAAGTAGGGATAATTTATCTGATAACAAAATAAAAGTGATTTTTTATGTAGAAAAGGGCTTCCAATTTATGGAAACCCTATCTAACCTGTCAAAGTTATAGCTCTAAGCAGGCCCTGGTTAGGATGAATATATGCTTAGAAATTGGCTACTTCATAATATTTAAAGAAGTAATACATAGCAACCTTATGCCATTTGGTCAGATCCTTATCTCCGGAGAGGACAGAAGACACAGTGCATTTATCAATGCCGGTGTAGTTACTCAGATGCTTGGCTTTTAAGCCAAGTTTGTCCATACGTCCTTTGATCCAGTCAACGGTGATGTTGTCGATATCCTTACGATCAAAGTTGACTGCGGATACGGTCAGTTTCCAGTCTTCGGGGATCTCGCCTTTAAACATTTCACGTACACGTTCAGTCAGTTCCTTTTTAGAGAGAAACTTGTCGTTTACCAGATCCTTTTGTTCGGCACGAACAATCAGGCGTCCTTCTGAGTAGGAGACGATTTCAATAACGATGTGCCCATAACGGCGGTACTGCTTTGCGAACTCTTCAAGTCGCTTTTTAACCTCTGCAGTGAGAGGGAGTAATTCTAAATTCTTCATGTTGCATCAATTTACGATTTGACAATCGGGTTAATATTCATTTTAAAAGGTGGGGGAAAATCCCCCACCAGAATCACAATTTGATAAGTTCCAACTTCTTTATGTCGAAAATGGCAATCTGCTTATTTTCACGCCCGAATTGCTTTGCTTCTTCAAGGTTGGTGAAAATCCGGACACTGTCAAAATAGAACTGTTCGTTCTCTTCATTCAGCCATCCGCCGACTTTCTTTTCGTGCATAAAAGCATGGTTAAGAACTCTTTCCAGTCCTTCTTCTCCGAAACTGTCTTGTGTTTCGAGGTAGGCGACTGAAATACCTCTTGTGACCTTTTTTAAGGTTGTCAGGTCAACCGTGAACCCCGTAGGGTTCGCCTTGGCTATCTCGAGAATAGCCGAGATTAATTGTTCCATAATATAAAGAACTTATGCGGACGTCACCCGCGTTTGTTATGACTCTGCAAATATATAGAAAAGTTTGTTACTGACAAACTTTTATTCTCTATATTTTAGTGGTTTCTTATTTTTTCTTCCAGTTCGTCATGCTTACGAACTGATTCATCCATGCTGTAAAGAGCATCCATCAGGTTACCTTTCCGGACGGCGTCTTTCTTTGTCATGTCGGAGTTGGCGAGGGTATCGAGTAGGCGCAGCTGAGAGTCGAAAACATTGTTTCTGATGCTACCTTCTTTGCCGGAGAATACACGCGGGAACTGATCTCCTAAATTAATCAGGCAACCGGTGATAAACCAATACATGACTATTTTCTGTGTATCCGGCAAATGGCGAAGCAATGCGGCGTCTTTATCCAGGCGATTGATGTCGAATGTCTTTCCACGGTGCCAGAGGCAGGCTAACAGATGATTGATCTTTTGCGGATCTTGCCGCATGGCATCCCGGTAGGTCTGCATATAAATGAATTGTTCGAATGTGATATCGTACAGACCATCATCAGGACCGATGAATTTTTGCATCCGGATACGTAGAGTAGGATAGGGGTTGACAAAACGATCCGGCTTGATATAGTATTTTGGAGCAATACCATATCTTTGGTTTTCCCGTTCAACCAAGAAATGGAATAGATGGGCCAAGCTGCAAACTTCTTCCGGAGTGAGCAGGTATTTCTTTCGGCGAACACGAAAGCTCACGTTCTCGCTTTCTTTACCGACGGAGATACGCACCTGATCACCATAGATCTTACGGTGTCGGCTGACATGTGCCTTTAGGCAATACAGCAGCATGTAGATTTTAACTTGCTCAATAGAGACATCGTTTTGCGTCAGCTTAACCAGGTATGTCATTTCTTTATTGCTCAGTTCGTCCCATCTTTCGGGTAGCTGATATGTGTCATCGTAAATCTGTATTTGATGCATAGTTATGATATTGAGGTGAATACTTTCTTTTCCTTAGAGTTAAAGTTTATGGTCGTAGATGGTTTGTTTACTCCCAGATCTTCAGCATTGGCATTCAAGAAGCTGTTTATCTTACCGGAATAATAATCGGCTTGTTGGGCGAAGAAATTGCCTGTTTCCGTGCTGTCCTGATAGATTGGCCGGAGAATCGGTTGATATTCCGGAGTACCGGATCCGGTTCGTTCCTGGCGTGAAGTCTGCGAAGTGTACAGTTCTGCAGATTTGTTCGCCAGGTACCGGATTACATATTCCTGCAGGATCTTGAACTTTGCGTCCTGGTCAGTCATGGCCAATAGCCGGTTATATAAATCATCCGTCAGCATTTCCCGAACATGGCGTTCCTGAAGCTGACGGATAGTAGGCAGCATGGTACGGTAGGTTAGGGTAGAGTAGTCGATATTCACTAACCCGATATCCTGGTATTCCTGAGCCGACCGGATGAAACACGACACTTGGTTAGTGATACTGATATGATCCGCATAATCCGGATATTTCAATTTGTTGCGTTCCAGGTAATCAAGCAGACGATCAAGAGCCTGCATACCTCGATAAAAGAGACTAACCTTTGCTGCGGCGATTTTTGCTTCATTGGCAGGTGAACGTTTACCTTGTTCGTTTTGAACCGTTATACCGCTATCTCCGAAACTGATACCAAGTTCATTGGTAGCGAGTGCAAGGGTAAGCGGACCGAGGCAGCGCAGGATCTTGTCTTTGAGCGTTGTGTCTTCGCCGGTACTGGCGATATCAATGATCACATTGCCGACTTGTGGCTCGATGTAGATATCGAGCGCATCGTTGATATAAGGCGATACGGACTCATAAGGTATCGCTGCATTAATTTTGACAACCGTTTTTAAGGTTTCAATGTCGGGGATGATAGTGTTCATTTTTCTTCTGTTTCTGGGGTTAAACCTGTATTCTTTACTGCGCCTGTTCCCTGATCTAATGTCGTCAATTGGCAGTTTGTGATGGAGAAGTAGATATCTTTCGGCCAGTCATTGATTGCCTTGGCAAAATAAAGCGGCTCCAGTGTGGCTTCCTGATACATTTTCATAAGCGCTTGTTCGATGGTAAACAGTTCCCGGGCCTCTGTTCCATTGATACTTTTTCCCTTGCCTGGTGATGCACCGATAATTGAGGGATGCACGCCCATGGCGTAACAGATGGTGTTGCTTACTTCTTCGCTGTCTTCGATATATTCGCCGCCGATCTGTTGGTTGGTCAGTGCGGAGATGATGATATCTTTGTCCTCAAATCCTTTGATCTTGTCGTAGCGGAATTCTGCAACAAAGGCTTTACCGGCATTTTCTTCACCTGCCAAAAAGTCGTTCATTTCCTTCAGGAAGTCTTCACGGCATTGGGTCTTTTCGTCGTCGGTAGTGAGGTTTTTGGCCTTATAGAGCTTTTCCCAAAATGTGTCTTTTATGTAGATTACATATCGCAAGGTCATTTGATTTTTTATCAGGGCCTTTTTATATACCGGTATGGCAGAACTGAAGTCATACCATCCGGAGGCAAAGACAGACCACCAATATGGGCGGCAATAATAGAACCGTCCGGGCGTATTGATACGAATGTTGTGGATGAAGTTACGTTCTTTGCATACTTCTTTTTTGCCGTCTTTATTCGGCAACTTTCCCATACGTACTTTCAGGTCCCGCAACGGGCTTTGCCTGTCGAGCAATGGCGTTGCGATAACGTCGGTGGGCGTACCTTTATTCCATTCAGCCGAATAGCCATGCCATTCGCTTTTTCCGGTTTTCTCATCGATCTTGCTGATCCGCGAACAAGTCGTCTCTTTCGCTTTGATCTGCACAATTTTGGGCGGATTATTGTTGTCACACAGGTATTCGACGTATGAATCGTAGAAGATTGCCAGGTCATTGGCGACTTCGTGCCGAATGAGCGCGTAGTTATTGTTTTCGATAAATTCAAAGATATCGGGGTACTCTTCCGGAAGAACTTCTTCTTTAACGATTTTATTGGTACCGGAATCCCGGTACTTACGGTAGACCATTACTCCATCACCGTAGATAACTTTGTTTTTAAATTCGATATTACTGCCTACGGTGACGTTATGACCTATCTTTTTCATGATGTCGTACATCATGTTATTATTTCGGCCACGGGGCACAAATTCTATGGGTGCGCTCTTGCCTTTAGGTACGACCGGAATGGCGTTAGTTTCCCTGTCGGTGACGATATCACTGTTATCGCTGAACTTTATAATATCCTTGCCGCCTTTAACGACTCCGTATGTACTATATCCAGGCTTTTTAAGTTCTACTTTTTGCATTAGAAATACACTTTGAGGTTATTAATCCGGGTAATTAGGCAGCGGCGGATCTTTCGAGGGCTGCTTTCTCCTGCAGGCAGTACGTTGATGGTGCTGCCTGCACTGTGAAAAGATGTGAGTACAGCGCGTTCGTAAGTGACAAGCTCACCGGTACTACGTTTACAATACTGTAATGAGAACTCAACTGGTCTTCCGTTCCGACGTTTCTCCATGATCTCAGTGATCTTACTTTGATGTATGCGATCTAACATATAGTATGATGCCTATAATGATGGATAATAAGATGATGCCGATGGCTATACTTCTTTCAATACCTGTTCCGGACTCTGTTTGCTTTTGGCTCTCCTGTTGAGTGTATTCGTTCGAGGATCCTGTATCTGTTTTCTGATATGATACAGAGTCAGATGTTTGAGACGAAACATTCTCTTGCTGTTCAACCTGCTTCCGGATCTCGCTCCCCTCGACTTCCAGTTTAGATGTCGGGGGTAGCCCGGTAACAGGATCCGTAGGCTTCGATGTGTCGAAGTGCCAGGTGATCTTCCATTTATTACCGTTGATATCGGTTTGCGTCTGGGCTTGGCTGGTGATGCTGCCATGAGCTTTGCTTGATAGTCTGACACTAACGCTATCTGTCTGTTCAGATACACGCACAGAAGAATGCTGAGAAGCAGAGCGACAATTACACAGCAGTAGGGCAATAAGTATTGCCAGGCTAATGGGCTGCACATAGTTCTTTAGGCTTTTCGTTTGGTACATGATAGATCCGTACATTTATAAGGCTTAAGTTCATTACAGAGCTTCCGATTGTTATCTACTTCCGATTTAATCTTTTCGATTTCAGAGCGTAGTTCCTTACGTTCGGAGCGCATATCGTTAATGTCTACACGTAAGTCATTGATAAGACCTTGATACACATCCTGCATAGCTTTCATAGCATTGGCTTCAGCTTGCTTTTTGGTGTACTTCATGGTGATGATAGCTGTCAAGAATGACACAAGACCACCACCTAATACGAAAGTTAAGATTGTTTGGGTTAATGGGTTCATAGCTTCTTTTTTTATGCAAATGTATCACCTGGGTACGTGTCTGTAAAGGACAGGAGCGCAGCCCGAAGGCATCAGGGAGGTACCCCACGCGAGGGGCGTTCTGAGGGGGGGTAGTGCAGCATATTAGAGGAAAAAAAACTTTCGGTCTGAAACTTTTTCTCAGGGCGATGCGGGGTCTTCCGACAGAAAAAGGGGAAAATTTTCCCCTTTTGAACTCCTTTTTTGCTAAGGTACAATTACTTAGATTTTTTTTCATGGGAATACCATGAGATTAAAAAAAATCGCCCGAAAAATGCACCGGCACAAACTTTTGTCGTGATCGCAAGCTGTGACGAAAGTTTGTGCCGGTACATTTTTCGGGGTTTCCCCCTCACATTCACGCCTTTGGCATGAAAGAGAGGTAGAGCGGTAAGCGTAGACGCTTCTGTAATCTCCGTTTCTTTTCCGGAACTCCCTTATCCTTTCCTATCGTGCACGGCATGTCTCGCCTTTTGCCCCGCAAATGTAGGTCACCGGTCTGAAAAGCAAGATTAAACGCTGTTTCGGGCAAAAAATCTCCACCTTACAGGTAGTATTCAGGCGTTCCGTTTTCCCGAAAATCTTGCTGTCATTCATCCTCGGCACCTCAATTATTGCGGTATCAAAAGGCGAAACATACCGCGCGCGACAGGCGACGGAATAAAAAAAAGTCGTTCCGGGAAACGGAGAAAATTCAAAAAAGGCTCACACCCGACGGCTCAAAGTTCAAGAATAAACTAAAATCTAAAGTTATGGCAGCAAAAAGAAACATTCCCGAGGCATGGAAACAACAGTGGTCTAAAATCATGTTTAACTTTTTTGATTATTTACCGACGAAGTACGAGGCTAACAAACGTGAATGGGCTATCAGAAAGATGATATGGGACTTTAAAGATGGTAAACGTAGCGTATCAGCGGCGGAACTGATAGCAAAGAAGATACGGGAACAGTTTGGCGCAGATTGCGAAAATGTAACGTTCGTATGCGTTCCTGCAAGTTCTGCAGAGAAAAACGAAATCAGATACAAGGTATTTGCCGAGGAAGTGACACGGCTAACAGGCTGCAAGAACGCATACGGGGCAATCACTATCGAGGGCGGACGCTTGGCGATCCATGAGACGAAAAGCAGTAAGACGGTACAGGACGTTGAAGTTATTAAGTTTGATAAAGGCTTTTTCAATGGTAAAAGAGTACTCCTTTTTGATGATATACTGACGCAAGGTCATTCTTACGCTCGCTTTGCTTGTGCACTTGAAAAACTGGGTGCAGAAGTGTTAGGCGGCTATTTTTTAGGGAAAACAATTTTATCTTATAACTCATAAACGCATAACAATGAATACTTTATTTGACAATGATTGCCGCTATATGAGCGACAGAGAACTAATTTACGAGATTACCAATAACAGGCAAATCGTTTCAGACATCGAGCGGAACAATGGAGGCATAGACCTTGATAAACTGTTTGCATCCTTGACGCCTGGACGGAAGAAAGTTGCTATTGCAGCAGTAGAAATGTATAAGAGACAGCAGTCTTTGCAGGTTGAACGCAGGCAGATTTTTTCAAGCAAGGATGTGTACGAACTGATGCAGCCGTTAATCGGTGACTTGCGCAATGAGGAATTTTGGATAGTGGCAATAAATAATGCATCACGAATAATCAAGAAAGTACAGGTTTCGGTCGGTGGCATAGATCAGACCTCGGCAGATGTGCGGCTGATCATGCGAGTATTGATAGAGGCAGGAGCATCACTGTTTGCAGCGGTACATAACCACCCAAGTGGCAATTCCAAGCCGAGTAATGATGACAGAAAGTTAACAGAACAGCTAAAGAAAGCAGCGGATATATTTAATATTCGGATGATGGATCATGTGATAATAACCAATCAGGGATATTATAGCTTCTGCGATGAAGGACTCTTATAACGGGGTGGGCGTGGGTGGCGCCCATTCCGTTTGCTCGCACGCTCGCAAACGGAATGGGACCCGAAGCGGTATTTATGAGTGATTTTTACGTTCCTTCAACCACGTAGGGGCGGTGGGTTATTCATTTTTTTAGGAAGTAGACTCCACCGGATCCGCTGTTAGGCTCACGGAAGAAGAAGTTCATTCCAAGCCAAAGAGTATCAAAAGCATCGGTAACATGTGTTTTGAACTGATCAGGTGCATCCGGCGTGTCTTCAGTCCCTTCAGGTGTTTTGTCTTTTTCAAATCCATTCTTTCCCTGGCGAATACCTGTTTGCTCCATGGCTATTTTGAGAAATTCGTTTTGATGCAGATTTATTTGGATCCAAAGAAATTCCGGATCTCCTTTTAATGTGCGGTCGATATTCAGGTGTTTCCAATCATGTTTTGCCGCTTGGCCGATAAATTCCATAGTAACATTATAATTATTTTCTTTAAATATACGTTCGATCACATCGGCATAGCTTTCGCCACTGGTACCGGTTTCCCAGGTAAATGTGTGATCATAGTAGACTACTATCTCGTGATTGAACTTCGGGCGGTAATAGTCGGCTACCTGTTTGACAAGATCCTGCAACTTACTTGGTGTTTTGACATAAAAAGACTTCAGCACACGCATGGTATTGCCATCTTTTTGGGCAACAACAGCGGTAGATATCGAGGCGTTGGAGTCGAAAGCAATATGCAGTTCCTTGCCGAAGTCAAGATCACCATCCCCGAGGCAACCACAGGTTGCAAGTTTTCCCCAATTACTGCCGAGATCCCGGAGCCGCCCGCTGTCATTCGGTATGTAGAAATGTATGTTATCATCCAGAGCGGAATAAAAACCGTTCGGGACCCGGAATAGTCGTTCGTTTAAGAAAGCGGTACGCCAGATTAGTGGAGGTGAATCCCGGTGCATCTGCCAAATGTAATCCTCTCCTAAAACTTCAAGATTGTCGAAGACGTCATATTCACCGTAGAATATGGTGTACTCACGTTTTTTCCCTGGCTGTGGTTTGACTACCGGCTGAAACTTCCGTGCAAGGTCGAGATCCCGGGACAGTTCTTTGATCATCCGCAGAGTGTGATCGGTCATCGGTTTGCGCTTGTATGCTTGCAGTTCTTTATACAGGCTACGAATGAGATTGATGTGAGGCGGTGACATCTCATCCACCTTGTCTAAGATCCATTTACCCAGTGAAGCGGTTGGCATATCGCTTGAATAGCAAACACTGTGATGGTGTGGGCAGTGGCCGAAATACTGTTGGTTGCCGCGATTGGCAGGGTTTACCTCACCTTTTATTTTTTCGTAGGAGAGAAACTTTGCTTCAGGACCTATCACCCAATCCAGTGACATTGAATTGGCAGACATGGCTTGGTTAAACGATAGGATCACCATTACGGTGCCGTTCCAGAAGTGAAAAGCATTGCTCCACCCTTCCCCCACAACAGGGCGTACCGGGTCAGCAAAGTTCATCCATGAGGGTGCTTTATGGCCGACAACATAATGAATGTTTTGATAATAGCCCCATTCTGCCAGAGCCTTGCAGATTGCCGGCAGGGTATTGCCCCAGGCTTTGGCATAACTGGGCGATATCAGACCGCCCAGAGAGCCGGGCATCTCCCATACATTCCGGAGAATGAACCGGGCGTCGATACCTTCAGATTTTCCGGTACCGCGAGAAGCGATGATATATTCATCATGTGCGCTGATGGCCATTGCCTGGCGCTGCATCTTATTAAAGAACTTCTTCACGACCTCGGATTGTTTCATCCGGAGATCATAAGCTGATAATGGGGTAGGCATTATTCGTCCTCCTCTTCGTTGATAATCTCAGCGTCGACCGCTTTACCTTTCGCCATGCTGCGGGCGAGTTCCCGCAGTTCCTTGCGGCGCTCTTCCAGATTGTCAATAGGTTCAAGTCCTTCCAGGATGGTGATATCATCCGAAGGTTCAAAAGATGGAGGGATCATTCTTTCGAAGTCGAGCCGGTTATCTTCTTTGTCCGCCATGGTGTACTTTCCGATCTTGTCCAGGTTAGCGGCGGCACCTTTGGCGTCTCCGCTGTCAATCGCAAGCTGATAGCCTTTTTTAGCACCTTCAACGATCATGTACCGGTACCAATTCTTTGCGGCAAGTTGTATATTACCTACCAATCGGTTAATCATGCTGATATCCCGGTAGGCTTGTGACTGAGAGACAGGTGTGGCGTTTCCGCCGCATCCGTGCATAAGAAAGTTAACGAGTTCTGAATCTTCCACCAATGGACTATCCATTTTCTTGGCGACACAAAGTATCATGCGTTCCCGTATCTCTTGTTCCCGGGCGGTGAGCATTTGTTCCGCCTCGTCTCTGTCTTTGTATAAGGCGCGTTCGATACGTTCGTATGTGGTATCTTTTTTAGGCATAGGCTATTCGTTGACTATCTGTTCACGCATATATTTATCGGCAAGTGGTTCGGCTGCCGGACTACCGGCTTTTGCCAGCTTAATAACTGTCTGGCGCAGCTCGTATTTGGTCTGCAATCGCCCTTGGTGGTAGGCATTATAAATAGGGGTTTGTCGATGATTTTTGCAGATATCACAGAAGTAGTCTCGCTGATCAGCGGCGATATCCAACAAAATGGCTATTTCCGACGGTGGTAATAATGCGGCTGACATGCTGCGTACCTGGTTTAATTGTTCATCAGTTAACTGCATAGCTCATAGCGTTTTCGTAAGCTTGGTTAAATGTCTCGGAGAAATAATCGAAATGGGATCCGGCAGTAAAGTAAACCCCGGCTTCCCAACGGTGGTTAAGATTCAAGTTGGCAGATCCGATAATACCGAACTTGTATCGCTCATTTTCGACTAACAAAACTTTAGCATGGCAGGAATCTATTCGTATTTCCGGAGAGATGTTTGCAGCGAATAAAAGCAAATCTATCTTGTGCCGTTTCACGGTAGTATCGAGCAACATCCGCAGGCTGGTTATCTGACTTTCTTCGGTCAGAAAGAAGAGTGACCGTAGACTGTCTTCCGATATGCTGAATGTAGCTATCCGCACACTTGCCGGCCCGATGGCAGATAAAAGAGTGGGCAACACTTCGTGTATTGCCCATTCTCCCTTGTGCATGAACGGTTCGATAGAGCCGGGACACAATGCAAGCGGAAAGTTATCCTGAAACTTTTTCACCTGATATTTCCTTTTCAATTTCTGCCAGTTCTTTTTCGTATCCGGCAATGCGGCTCATTGCATTGTCGTACACGACCTGACGACCGTCTTCTTTGGCTTTATCGGCGGATCGTTGACTGTTGACAATGTTTTGCTTCAATCGTTTCACATGCCGCGCTAATTCAATGCCACGTACAACCGGGTTATCGCTGAATACCGGGCGTTTGGCATCCAGGCTCAATGTTCCTTTACCTTCGGACCAGGCGTCGATAGCTTTCCAGAGTCTCCGGCGCTCATCGTCCAGTTTGCAAAGTTCTTCAGCCAATGTTTTTCGGGCTTCATCTTCGATGTCCGGGTTAGCAATGTCATTGTGCAGGCTGGCGTATAGAGGTGCTATTTCTTTGATTCGGGCGTATGCTTTTTTGATGGATGTCGGCATAGATGCTTCTGTCACAACCTTTACACCGGGGTTGCTCAGTGCGTCTACTTCTTTGCGAAGCTGTTCCAGTTCTGCACGGTGTTCGTCAATCTGTTCCTGAAGCTCTGAGATATCACCGGTATTGTCGCTTCCCTCCAGGTCTTCAATTCGTTCCGTTAACTCTTCGATCTGTTGCTCATGCGTTGCGATGGCGGCAGTTCGTTTCGTCAGTTCTTCCGTGCGTGCCTTTTCGTCTACCTCTTTGGCTTCGATGATAGACTCATTTGCCGCCGGATAAAGTTCCGGAGCTTCGCGGATCTCGCGGGATATCCGTGTCAGGCAGTTAATCAGTTGGGTAAAGTGCGGATCGAAGATATGAGGATTTGCCGGAGCTGCAGCAAAATAGACTGAATACTTTTCTTTTTGCACTTGCTTGGCAAGTGCGTCAAAGAGGGCTACACCGTCAGCGTATTTGCGCTGACGGTTGCCTAACCAATTTATTAATTGTTCGTTCCTGGTCATAATGCTATTCTTGTGGAGCCGGAGCCGGTTTATTGCCGCCTATTACTTCCATGTCGATGGGAGTTGCTAAGAAGATGGCAGAATAGTTAGAATCCGCTGTGACTGTGTAAGTGGTACCACGTCGGTCGGCACGGGCCTTACCGCCATTGAAAGACGGTGATAAAGAGCCGGTCAAACCGGGTTGACCTAAAATCATTTGGTTACCTTCTGGATCTTCAAAGATATAATACCCACGGGTGTTTTTGGCCATGGCGTTGAATGCGTGCATTCCAGGAGTATTACCAGGGAAGAAAAAACCGAGCGTCTGTTTAAAACTGATGCCGTCCGCTTCTCCTTGTGGTTCTGCTTTGTATTCCACCTCTCCATCGGTACTATATAAGTAAATGGGCTGTTTAATCGAACCTCCTTCAGCAAAAGTAAATGAACCTGCAGCGGTAATCAGTTCGGTGTTGTCGGTGGCTTTCTCTGGATCCGGTACGGTCGGTACCGTGATTGCCGCTTCTTCCGGTACGAATAATAAGCGAGCTTTGTAGCCGGCCATATTATTCTTTCCCATATTCCATTTGAGCGGAGCAAAAGCCGGACCTGCAGCCAGGATCATAGTCGGATCATTCAGATCCAACGATAAAAGGTGTTGTGCTTCAGGCAGCAATATAACTGCCAGAACCAACACGAAAGCGAGAATAAATATTTGTTTCTTTTTCATTGTGATATACTATTTTAGAAGTAGTTAAGCGGAGAGAGAAAGTTCCCTCCGCTAATGATAAATTAGGTGTACTGTGCCTCTATTGTAGTGACTTCACCCTCTTTGATAGTGACTTCCTGGTTTACCGGTTTTGTCTTACCGTCCACATCCTTGAATGTAACGGTGTGCTTGCCGGCTGTCAAGCCAATAAAGTACTGTCCGTTGGAACGGGTAGACGTCTTGCCGTCCACTGTCCAGGATCCCCCGTCGGTGCCGGTGATGTTTACCTGTACGGCGCCGGTTAAGCAGTAGTCGCCTGCCAGGTCGTTGGCTTCGTTCTTCTGTTCATTCGTTCGGAAAACCTTTTCGTGCCAGTCGTTGATACGCGTGTCGTATCCGGCTTGCAGCCAGAACTGCCATTCGTTGGGATCCGAATAGATATCGCGGATCTGACAGAACTTTGTTGCAGCTTGAGTGTTGAATGCAAGATCCATGTTACCGACTTTCTGCAGGATAAGACGCGAACCCCGGCCGATTGCTTCGTGTGTTACAACTTCCAGAGTCGGACAAAAAGCGTCTTCGCGAAGAAGCTCAATCATGCGGGCTACACTGGGGTATTCCTGCATCTTTAACTTATAACGCAAAGCTGTCCGTGCGGCCTTGATAACGGTTTCAGCACACAGCAACTGTGGTATGCCTCCTTGTGAGCTGCGCAGTGAATTGTGAGCACCACCGATCCAGTCGACCAGATTTTCATACGCACTGTAATCGTCTTCCTTAACCGGGCTCTCGAATTCTCCGGAGATTGCCAGGTTGCCGCGAGCGACATTTACAGCATCCGATACGATCAATTTATCTGCTTTGGTAAAGTAACCGTCAAATGCACCATTGGGTGAATTGGAGTCTTCATCACGTTCTGCATGGAACAAAGAGTACACGATATCTTCAGCGTGAGAGGTGGTCAAGCCGAACACGATCTTGGTTTCCATCGGATGTTTCTTTGTGATATTGCTCACAGGAGATCCACCGATAACCAGCAATTCGTTATCATCATACTTCTGAGAGTTCTCTCGTGTGATGAAAACTACATCTTTCGGTTCGATCAACGAAGGTTCATAACCGAATATCTGCTCGAATTCTTTGAATTCCTTGCCAATCTTATAGGATTGGGTACCACCGGCTTTGCGGCGTTCGTTGATACGTGAATGCTTGCCTTGCAGGTCCATCACGTTCAGCTTGAGTTTTGCCGCTACCTCGCTTAAAGTTGCAAAAGGCAGTGTGCGGAGCGCCTTGTCATAAATAATAAGGCTTTCCTGAAGTTTTGATACATCTACTAATTTCATAAGTTAAGGTTTAGATTAATCCTTCTTTTTTAAGTCTCTCAGTCATGGTGGCATAGTTACCGTCACTTTTTGCACAGAAGGATGCCAGATCCGCTTCTCCTTCACCTTCAGGTTCCTGTTTCGGAGTCAGCCCCTTGCTGTCATGGGCAGCATTGTTTTTCAGGTTCTGCACTTGCTCTTTGAGCTGAGTGATCTCGGTATCTTTGCCTTCAATGCTGCTTTTCAGCGTGCTGATCTCAGTATCCTTTGTTTCGATACTGCTTTTCAGTTGAGCGACTTCACCGGTAGAAGCTGTTAGCTTCTCGTCAATGTCCTTCTTAGCTTGGACGAGCGTTCCGTTCTCGTCCTTCAGACGCTTCATCTCAGCGTCCAGAGACTCGATATTCTCCAGGGAGAGTTCGGTCGTGGCCGCCTTATCGTCTGTAATCTTCAGGAAAGCACAAACTGTTTTCCAACTGGGTTTAAAATTCATAACGTTTAATTGGGGTTTAGGTAATTCTGGCACACATTTCGTATCCATGCCCGTAGCCAGTAAAGCGGACGTAGAACGGTCATATAAGCGTACGGCGTTGCGATTTGCCGGAATGTCAACGATGGATGCTTCCATTAATAAGGCTTCAGTCACGGTTTCACGTGTCTGTCCTGGCAGAAGCAGCTCTTTATTGGCACTTGTGGCAATGATTTGTATACCGATGGATGCGGCGGAGAAAGTCCCAGCTTCGTATTTTGCGGCCACCTCTTTGGAGGGGTCGTCTACCTTGTCGAAAATAGGAATAGCAGAAAGTTCATCGCCGTTTATCTGTATGTCTTCCCAATGACCGATTGCTTTATAGTTCCCCCAGATGGGTGAACCTTCATCACGAAAATGCATATACAGCATGACCGGATTCTTTTTGAAGGCTTCAATATTGAGGCCTTCTGTGAGAACCCGGTAACCGTAGCAATTTACTGATGAATCGGAAAGAATGATGCGATTTTGACTCATTGCATTATTTTTGATGCAATGATACGCAGTTATAAAGAGGTGTAGAAGGACGCTATTCTGTCAGTGTTAATGCAGGATGAATGCAGGTTGCAGAGATGGATAACTCATAATGTCTGAAGTCTGACGGCTTTTCTCCTGGTATTTCTGCAAAGGTTCCGAACAACGGGGAATTCGGATTACCAAAAATCCGCTTTTCATTGTTGTTGGTAGTTGCGATCAGGATGGATCCGCGTGCGGCTACTTGTTCCAGTTCCGCTATCAATCGCTTATCAACCCCTGCAGAAAGCAGACTGATTATTGCTTTGTGTGTGTACAAGGTACCGGAACTCTCATTTTTGGGAGTGGCATCTACTGAGGCTCCACTTTGACGTAAGGGTAGTAAACGTTGGGTATCTTTGCTTTTCCGAAGGTATACGCCGGAGGATGAAGTAACTGCAAAGTATGACAACTCGTCTATAAAGACAAGCTCAACAGATTTATAACCGCCTAAATTGTTCATAACTGATTGATTATTAGTGATTGCGCATGTTTTATCACGCTTTTACTCCTGTTTTTACACTGTTTTTGCACGAAAATCGGACAATTAACTACACTTGCTCGGGTTAACTTTTTCGGGTGTATTGCCGTTTTTCTTCTTTCGGCCTTACCTTAGTTCGCCAACGATAGTAGTTTTTTAAAAACGCATCTTCCGTAAGAGAAGAAATTCCGTACTTGCTCATAAAGGCATGAATACCGACTATAAAGTTCACACCATACCGATGTTTTTGTTCGTCTACCGTATCATGTAATTCTGCCCACATAAGAAGTTCCAGTTTGCGGTTAATGATCATCTGTGACCGCATTCCGAGATAGTTGTATGTCTCCGGGTTCTTACCGATGGATCGTGCAGGTAGATAAATAGTCAGGTTTCCCTTATCTACCTGGTGATCGGCAGGGCGTTTCTCCAATAAATCATATATCACATGATAGATATCTAATGAATCGGGAAATCTGACCGCTGTATCCTCAAAGTTACAGAACTTCCCGATCAGGTATTCCCGGATATGTGCAGGTACATTTATCTTGGTAGTCATGGTTAATAGTAAAAGTGTATAGAGCTAAAGTAATAAAAATAAGTGGATTATATTGCTATCGGTCTACATTTTTAGTATCTTATAGCTAATCCCCCCTTACGATATCAGTACTATTTTTTTGTACTTTAGTGCAAATTGTACCTGTGTTGTCTTTGTCTATTCTGATTATCAGTGTTTTACGCCCGTACAAAACGCGTACTTTTTCTGTACGGAATTTCATTCTGCGTACAAAACACCATTTTGTACAAAAAAGTGCAATTCGTACCGTTTTGTACGAAAATCGTGCAGTGTTTAAATCTTTGATTTATAATGTAATAAATGCCGAAAAATGGGGCTTCGTACGAAAGTACAAAAATATCTCTATTTTTATGCAGGGTATTTTTGAAAAAGAAAAAAAGAATAAAAAGAATATATAGACACCCTCATTCAGCTTTTGCCGTCCATCGGCACATCTGTTCAAAAAGTTTGTTTTCTAATGAAAGGGGTGGGAGGGGAAACGGAAGAAAACAAAGGCGGCAGTACATGCGTACCGCCGCCGATAGAATACTCCGCTCTGTGTTTCCGATAATACTCCGCCATGTGCTTACAAGAATACTCCGCTTTGTGTTATCTGAAGTCACCTGGATAAAAGGTATGCGACACGAACTCATATTCGCGTGGCAGGCTCTTAACGCCTACAATCACGCAAATACCTCGTGCGGCCAGTTCATAAAGTCTTTGTGTGGTGATTACCGATCCGCGAAAATTGTAGTTGCTGCAGAGCACGAAATAAGCCGTCGAAAGATCAATCGAATAGATATCTTTCCGGATGATTTTAACGGCATCGGATTGAATCAGGGCAAAGCCGTAGCGAACTGCCAGGCGTGCGATCAGCTGCTCGCGCTCCTGGCTTGTTGGTGCTACTACTACTTGTATTTTATTCTCTTTTTTTATCATAATATTATTGCGTATGTCGCTAAAATTGCCTACCTTTACAGGGTAATAAATTGGGATATTATAGTCTTTTCTCTTCTTTGCGGTAGGGATGCGACGGGATAAATTTGCAGCATCTTTTGATCATTGAATAATCATCCGAGAACTCCAACAGATCATCCGTTATACTTTTCCTGCATGTCTCTTCGATAATAAACAGGCTTGCCACCTTAATAAACATATTCATAGTTTTCTTGCTACAATGATCTGCTATGCGCAAGACTTCACCTTCCTGAATGCTGAGTAACTTCATATAGACAGCATTATAAAAGTGCATAAACCGGGTGGGTTCCTGCTCATAAAGAGGATATAGTTCCTTAACTAATTCTGAATAAGTCGGTGCCATTACAATGAGTATATAGGTTCTAAGATAGCATCTATTAAGTTCAGGTAAGCGGGTTCATCTTCCGGTTCGTACGAGATCAGTACATCTATATTACCGCCGGAGGCCCTGCCGATTTCCATGTGGATCGGCAGGTTGTCTTCAAGTATCAATTCCGCCATGATTCTGGCCAGACGCGAGTCGATTGTTTTCTTTTTTAAGATCATATTAATAGTCTAATAGTTCATTGTCCGCCTCGGTGTGAAACGGCAGGCTTGGGTAATCATTCTCAGTATAATCATTGTTTTCGGGAGAGATATCTTTGCATCCGACGGTGAAATATTCGACTCCGCCGGCTTTGTCGTCAACGATGGGATTACCGTCCTTATCAAACTGGTGGGGCTTACCGGTTACCGGATCATACTTATGCGGGTTGAATGTGAAGCCTTTCCATTCGCAATAAAGTTTAAACTTCCTTTTGAATATAGTTGTACTGTTGAATATCTTTTTCTGAGCCGGGTCATAGTTGCAAAAAGAGTCATAGAGTTCTTTCCGTACCAACCTGGTATTGAGATGTGCCGGGTCTGAGAAATATTCGTCTGCCCAGGAAATCAGCGGTTCGGTGATTTCCTGGCGTAGCTTGCGCTGCTCAAGACGTTCGCCTGGTGCCTGGATAACTCCAAACTCAAGATAGAGCTGAATACAGTTTGCAAGCAGGTTCCAGGTGAGGTTCCATTGATCATAATCCCATTCGGAGAAGAACAAGCAGCCGAAATCATCTAATGGCTTATGTACGTCGTTATAGAAGTCGGAGAAAGCGATCAGCCATTGGCGATCCTTAAAGCTGGAGCCGTTTCCCCGGATGGCATGATTCGTCGGTATGTATATCTTGGCTGACTTGGCAAAAGGTATGGTAATCCTTCGGCCACCTTTATAGTTGATAGTCCAGTCACCGGTAATAACTGGAAACAAAAACTCAAAGTTGAAGTTCTGCAGCACGTCATCAATGAATACCAGCTTTGTGTTTTCCTGCACATCATTCCAGATAAATTGATCACTGAAGATATCACTTCGTTTTCCGGATATATAGGCAGTAGGCACGACATTACGCATAAGCTCACCAATCAGTGACTTTCCGGAGCGTCCGTTAGACTCTCCGACTTCTGACTGCTTTCCGTCCATGCCGATCACCGCCCTGGCGACATTGTTGTCTTTTGCCTCCATCGCCATGTAGCCGATAGCACAAAGTTTGCTGAGTAAATGGATCCGGTTCTCATTCTCTTCCGCTTCTTCGATTTCTTCCGGACTTTTTCTCCACGTGAAATTACTGGCATTGATCAGGAACGTTAAGAACTGGCAGGAACTTCCATCTTTTGTAATATCATAACTGCATTGGCCGTCCTTCATCTTGAAGTGGATCAGCGGTTCACCCAGGTACTTGGCAGGAATGGTTTTCTTCTGTTCTTCCCAGATATGGTGAGTAATGCTTTCATAACCGATTTCTTTTACTGTATCTTTATTGATATACCAACAGTTCTTATCAAAGTAGAGATATTGACTTTCCCGGTTCGGCTTGATGAAATTGGGTTCGATGAATCCGAGCAGAGAAAGTTTGTCAGGCCCTACATATTGGGATACTCCTTTGATCAGCATTTCGTTAACCTCTTTTTTACAGTAATGTTTAGCGAACTGAAACAGATAATCGCGTGCGTCACTGGCTTCGATGGGGCGAACGACTGGCGGATCCAAGTGAATGAACTGAAAACTTCGATCCAGGCGCCGGAGGCGACCAAAGCCTCGGTTCTGCAAGAAATTCTGTGAGTTGACATAGCAAAACTCTATTTCCGTACGTTCGTTTCCGGAACGGTCACTTTTAGAAACTTCATTCCAAAACTTTTCATCATCATCAAAAGGTTGTGCCAGGACTAACGTTCCGGACTCATCGAACTTCCAGCGATATCGACCGAAAACAAACTCCGGAAGATTGATTAGCACATCTTTATGAAGTTCAGCAAAAGCCTCGTGCGTATGCAGACACCAAAATTCTTGCAGCTTGTGATCGGTTAAGGTGGTAACCTTAAACATCTCGACATATTTCCCTAAACCCTTCTTATCATTACAGGCATAATTTATATCTGTGGCCAGCTCGTCTTCTTTTCCTGAGAGAGTGTTTGCCAGGATATCGTCAAGCCCTTTATCTCCGGCGTCATTCTTCTGGATATGTCCGATGAAGATCTCGACATAGATATTGCGGTTTTTGAGTGTCCGCATATACTCTTTAAAGTTCCGGGCTGCATAGAAGAAATTTCGAGGACGCTTTTCTACCTGATCATTGATCTTTATATTCGTTGAGATGTCGTTCCAGTCTGAATCAAAGATAAACGCGACCTCTTTAACCTGGCATTCTGTGATGATACGCACCACATCTTCCGGTAGAGATCCGTTCATTCCAAGGTTCTGAATGCCGGAGACGGCAATTGACGGAATACCGTGTTTGCATGCCTTTTCCGCTTTCTTTTCTCCTTCCTGAATATAGAGGCGAGGAATAGGTGTTTTTTCCTTAAACATCTTACGTATGCGTTCCGGAATATACACCGGTGTTCCGGATCCTGGAGGCGACTTGTACTTAAAGGGTTTTCCCTCTTTGTCAAGGTGGGAGTCCGGGAACTGCCAGCGGACCCGAAAGTATTCTTTCTTTTCGTTGGTTATACGTTTCTTACTGTCTTTGCGGTAGTAGGTGACAGGCATACCGTCAAGATCATAATATTCGATGATAACATCGTCGCCCTTGGTGATGGCTCCACGTTCATCAATAGTACCTGGGCGAAATGTTCTTAGCTCGAATATGGCTTGTTTATCATCGCTTTTATACACCTTTGCAGTAACATCCTCAAAGGTTAATCCGGAAGCAGCCAGCATACGCGCACAATAGCTGTCTACATCCACTCCTTTAGCTGCTTTACTGCCTTTTTTGAGCTTCTTTATCTTTTTAGGTTGGGGCTTCTCGTCCAGTAGGACATTGAACCGGTTAGCCAGGTGTTCAAGTGCTGCAGTGTATTCTTTGCCTTCAACTTTCATCAGAAATGAAAGTGCACCGCTGCCGTTTACCTCATGGCATGAAAAGCACCCAAAGACCTCTTTGTTCGGATTGATACTAAACTTTCGGGCTACCCCACAGTGAGGACAATCACAAACATAATTGACTCCGGATTTTCGGAGTTCATGAAAATCCTGTGCGACATCAAGTAAGTGACCTTTAGATGCCTCTGTTATTCGATCAATGTCATTTTTAGTAAAGTACATAGTTTCCTATTTAATCATTCTGCGAATTACGGCTTTTCTCTGATGTAGTGACAGGACTACATCAGATCAGCTAACGGCACTCATTTATATCAGTATTTATATAGCCATATCGTAGGTATAAATGAATGCAATCCGCAATCAGTTCCCAGATATACGCCCAATCTGTTGTATCCCATTCGTGATAAAATAATTTCCCGAAGTCACTTTCGACCCTGTGCTCTTGGCCATAGTAATCAGAAAACTGAAGTCGCCACATGCGATGTGTCAAACTGGGATCTTTGGATGTCAACGGTTGAGTGCTTGTCAATATGAGTTTTGGTGATTTACTGAATGGAAGAAAACTGTGCCGTCCACCTCTTTTGTTGATATACCAATCCCCTGTAATATTATTGAATAAGGTTTCTAATTTGAATGATTCTGAAAAATCCTCAATGAGGACTATCTTAATGTCCTCCGGCATTTCCGACCAAAGGAATGGATCACCGATTTTGCCTTTCACAATATACATTCGGGATATCTCTTTAAAAAGGTTTGCAAAGAGCGTTTTTCCGTTCCTGGTACCGGACTCACAGAATACAGCGCGAGGATTGTTTAGATCCTTGTACCCAATGACTAAATATCCTATTGCGCACAACTTACTAAGCAGATGCACATTGTTTCTGTATTCATTTTCAGATCCACAAGGTTCGATCATACTCGTACGTTTTAAAAACTGCAAGAAATCGCACCTCTCTGCATTCTCAGTTTGTGTGAACTTGCACAAATTGTTTCTATAAATTGCATCAATCATAATGTTTTTTTAAGTTATTATTCTCCTAACAGATAAATAAAATCATTGTCAATATAGATCTCATATATTGCATCGTTCGACTGATCAGCGCTCAACAGTCTAACTTCTTTTGACTTGTCTTCAATCTGAGCCAGTTTGTTGATAAGTTCCTGTGCTGTCATTTTTAATCCCTTTCATTGCTGTTTTTCATTAGTTACTTAATACTGTTCAGCCAATTTAAAGCACTCTGTAAATTGGCTGTATAGTCGGCATTATAAATATATGAAACTTCATCACCTGGTTTATAATCTCGATCATTGTCAGTTTCACCTAAAACAAACTCCATATTTGGAGTTCCCAGTTTATAAACACCTATACAATAAGTAGTACCTTCATGCTTGTTACTCCTTTTGATTGCTAAAAGAAAAATTCTTTGCTTCATTATATTACTCCTTTATATTTAGTTATTATCAAATTATATTGCTCTTTCTTTATCATCCCACGGGTTAAATTCTTCCTCAATCGGTGGATTTTCTTCATGGAATTGTTTCATTTCTACTTTGTTTTGAGCCTAATTAGGCTACATCGTTAATACTAATTTCTCCTTTCAAAACTCGCTCTACCTGCCTATCAAGTATTTCCTGAAACTCTATCTGACAGATAAGAGAGCAATCCGGTATAATCTCTTCCACTGGATCTCCTCTCCATGTTGGCAATTCATCTAGGAAGATACGTCCTTCTTTGTCTTTTAAGCAAGTAGCGCCAACGTCACGTTCAATCTGGGCTACCTCATTGAATACATCTGGAAAGGCATTCCGTATCTTATTCCAATAACCCATACCACCTTTGACACAACCGATACAATTATTGTTATTGTAGCCCATCTTGTACATGGCAGGAATTTCAATGCCGGCTTTCCAAAGCATCCCCATTGCATCCGGTTTTGTAATTTGGCGTTCAATGAGCGGGAACAAAGGTTTTGTGTCTGGGTATTGTTGTTTCAGTCGAATAGCCCGGTTTATTTCTTTCGGGTCATAATCGAATCCCCAAACTTGGCCATCCCAAGAACCAAGCTCCTTTTCCAACTTATACCGAACTTTCTTTTTCAGTTCAAGAGTACAAGCAGCACCATGCGCACCATTGATAAATCCTTTCCGTAGAACATCGGCTACGCAAGTATATCTGTCGCTTCGGATAGTGTGTATAGGCTGCCTGTACCACTTTTCACAATCTGCAAGGAATCGGGCATTATCAGGATGGCAAGAACCTGTTTCTATATAGTAGAATTGTATATCTTCGTATAAGCTCAATGCTATCTTACAAGCAACTGCGGATGTTGTTCCGCAAGAAAACCATGCTATTATCATTGCTATTCAATTATTATTATATACTTTTACACCGTTCAGTTTGGTGAATTTGTTAAACCTTAAAACATTATTCATAATGAAAGTAAATGTTTAGATAAATATAGACATAGCTACCATTGTTAAATGGTTGGTTATTCTAGCAATAGCGTTGGCTTAATTGCCTTCCACTCGTGACCGTCAAACGGTTGGCATACAAATTTATGCTAGGGGGATAATAGGTTGAAAAATCCTCCCCTGAGGACCCTAAACTAGTGTTCTGCCAAACTGAATTTATTAAGGTGATTATAGTACGAGGGTTCCACCTCTTCCCATTCCGAACAGAGAAGTTAAACCTTGTCACGCCGATGTTACTGCGTAATAGTGGGAGAGTAGGTAGTCGCCAGCTTTTTATTAGTCCTGTTATCTTCACTGATAGCAGGGCTATTTTTTTATACTTGATTTTACTCATTTCTATACTGTTATGAATTGGTGTAAACACCTTCATCACAATTCTCAATCCGTGACTGGCATTCACTTATTACTTCCTTTAAAATCTCCGCACACTCTTCATTTGAGTAACCTTGCAGCAGTTCATCAATATGCTGCATGATGTCATTTGTTTCCATACGCTTTCTTTGCCATTTTATTGATTAACTTTATTGTCTTATCGCTCAATTTGCCATCAGTCGTTGTAATATGCTGAATGGACTTGTGTAATTGGATTCTGCTCATATCTGATTTGTTAGGAATTAAGTTTTGATAAAATAAAATCAGCTAATTACTGCGTTTCTTTTTTGGTTTCTTGTTCTTGAACTTGACAAATGAACCTTTTTATATTAAAGAACGTACCATCAAACGAACCTTCAATAATATAAGTGCCTTTACGATCTGTCTCTTTTACAAATTTTGTTTTCATTTTTATTCAGTTTCCTCCATTAGTTTTTCTGGAAATCCCTAAATAACTTTTCGATTTCAGAGGTAGAAAGGGTTTTTAATAAGTCCTTATTTTCAAAGGCAACTTCTAATATTACTTTCATTAGATGATCTGCATTCATACTTCTGATTATTGCTAAAATAATATCTACAGGATTTCCAAACATTACAGCGGCCATTGAAGATTTATCTTTTATCTTTCCGGAGAGAATACAAATACCATTCAAATCTTCGCTTGTACAATTGGTTGCAAAATCTACTAATATCTTTTCAATATTCTTTTTTTCCATTTTTCTGATTTTATTGTGAGAGTATTTTAAAAGTACCGGGTACCACCCCGGTACTAACCCTAACCCGGGGCTGTCCCGACGACTGTCCTTTTCAGTCGGCTTCATTAAATTATTAATATAAAGATTGCTCTTTAGCGAGCGTGCTTTCTTGCTTTTTCAAACTTTGCCCGGAGTTTTGCCGCGTGTTGCGGTGTACATAATTCAGGCTTAACCATTATGATTGTTCGCGCGTCGATTCGGAGCGGTTTTTTATCACGATCACGGGAGTGTTGCCGAACTATTTCTAAATCTTCCGGATTCTCATTAATGAATAAATCTGCTTTAGTACGTTTATCCTTGCTTCTTGATGGGGATGGTGTAGTAACTGTTCTCATAGCGTTTTTAAATAGAGATATGCGGGACGGGAACTATACCGCCCCGCTGTCTCATTTGTGAATAGAACTAATGTATAACACATAAACCGGACTTTACCGGGGGATTCCTTAAATCCCGAAAAATGATTAATAATTAATTAACTGGATGAAATCTCGATTTCCCGAGCGCGCATTGGGATCCGGATTTCTATACGTGCTCGCCTGTTACGGCTAACAAATATCTGACTGGGTTTAAAGTCTATACCTGTGAAGACAAAAAGAACGAGTAGCCCAGTGGCTAATCTCATTCTTGCCACAGGGGAAAGATCAAATGATATGTTGAATTGGGTGCAGAAGAAATAAGCTGAGAGCTCTGCAGCTTTTTGTAGGCCCGTCTTTAACTTGATTTTCCGAACCGTGTTGTCTACGGTTCGAAGTGCTATGCCGAGAAAGCTCGCAGTTTCTTTCTGCGAAGCTCCCCATGCGATGCATTCAAGTACTTCAAATTCCCGTGATCCAAGTTTGGCTTTAAGATTCATATAGCTCAATTTAGGGGAGAGATATCCCATACATCAAGGATATTATATTCTCCGAATACAGCACTTATCTTTTCATACTTCGGCAGGCTGATATCTATGATACCACCGTTAAGAAGACTACTGAAGTAAGTCAGGCGAGAGATTTTGAGCGCGGACATAAGTTTTTCCCTCACTTCCTTTTTCTGTGAGAGAGTGACTTGTAAATAGCCCTTTTTGAATGAATAGCGTTTTTTCGCTATTGCTTTTGTTTCGTTTTTATCGTACATTTGTTTCACTGTTTTTGAAATAACACTGCAAATATATTAGAAAATTCTAATATATCGTTCTTTTATATTAGAAAATTTCAATATGAGTGAAACTTTTATAGATAGATTAGATAGATATAAGGAATATGCCGGTTTAAATGATAATCAGATTACCGTAAGGTGTGGTCTGACCGTCGGTATTATTAATTCCGCTCGGAAACGAGGTAGTAGTCTGTCAGGTGAGAATATTGAAAAATTTCTAAATGTATTCAAAGATGTCAATGCCCGTTGGTTGCTTACTGGAGAAGGTGAGATGATTCAGAATGATGAAGTATTTGCAGCCAATAATGATAGTTTAACACTTTATTTAAGAAAAGAGAACAAGGAATTGAAATCTAAAAATGAAGAGTTAAATCGTGAAATAGGTAAGCTCGAAGGGCAGATCATAGAGCTTAAAAAACATGTCCATGTGGAGGATGTTGCCAAATGTGCCATTGCAAGCGGCTCCGATTTAGTGGACAAGAGTACATTATAAATAAGTATTAAAAAGAAGACAAGCTCTGAGGCGTTTCTGGAGTTTTTTGAGGTAATGTAGTCCGAGTGTAGACCGACACTAATCTAATAAATTGATAGTAAGTGTTGAAGATGCTCCGCCAGGAACCTCAAAACGAACAAAATGCCCTGAGTAGAAATACTCAGGGCATTTGTTGTTTATTGATCTTCAGTGACTTAGCTACCCTGCCATTTGGGTAGAAAATCGTGCGAGTGTAGACCGAATGTAGTCCGAGCCTCCTAAAACGATACGATTGTAGCACATGAAAAGTATTAATTTTAGGTTTTTCCCTATCAATAATTATAGAATTCACCAGTTAGTTCTCATTTTCCCATATTACTTTTGTTACAAACCAAAAGAAATACGCCATGAAAAAGATTCTATTTATCCTATTTACAGTTCAGTCTGTTTTAGCTCCCCATATAACGAAGAGCTATAGTGTTAATTCTATCGAGGATAGTTACGAATATTCGATAGTCAATCAAGAAAAGAAAACAGTCAAAAAAGACATTTTAGGCAATACGATTATTGAAGATGATAATGGTAATAAGATTACGATTAAAAAAGATATTCTGGGAAATATTATTATTGAAGGTAATAATGGTGATAAGATTACAATCAAAAAAGACATTTTAGGAAATATTACTATTGAAAACAATAATGGTAATAAGAAAACTATTAAAGAAGATATTTTAGGGAATACGATTATTGAGGACAATAATGGCAATAGGAAGACTGTCAAAAAAGATATCTTTGGCAATACTATTATTGAAGACAATAAAGGGCACAAGCAGATTATCAAAAAGGATATATTTGGAAATTCCACTATCGAAGACTATTAGGTAGACATTCTTTTCCATCTTGTTTTCTTCCCTTTCGGAAAAAAGTATCCATGAACCCTAATTGTTCATGGATACCATTCCGTTCGCATGGCTGAATATTCCTTGATCAATCAGTAATTGTATAGTCTGTTCCGTTACCATATCTAGATTGTTTCCTTTCCTACTGAAACCGAGAAGTTGGGAAGTCAGCCGTTTCAGATCTTCAGTCGGCATAGATATCTGTTGCTCTATGGCATAGCGGGCGGCGCTCATTACTTCTAGGATTGGAATATCCAGAATATCGCGTTTGGAGTTGATGCGGTAAAAGTCGCAGTCTTTAGCTTTCTCTTCATCTTCCCAGTAAATTATAGTATCTCCCGATAAAGGGTCTTTATATGCATCTTCAAGAAGATTGTCGATAAATACCTGTAAACGGGTGGTAACTCTTGTTAGATTCCAAATTCGTAATATCCTTTTATATAGCAGAGTATTTGTTATGGGCTGTTCAATCTTGACTATTTGTTGAAGTTGTTTTTTAACTTGATAGGAGGAAGCCATTACGGTATCGATATCTGTACTGTAGCCTATATCGGGCAAGTCAGCAAATATATATTCTCTTTCTCGATTGTTCACTAACTCTACAACAGGTTCATTCTCTATACTGAATGTTTTCAGAACATTATTCTCTATCGGAAGAGGAGGCTGTTCTTCTACTTTTGTGTTTTTTAAATCTTCCAGCTTTTTGATAATGCGCTCCACGACGTTCTCCTTATGTTCAAACCAGTCGACGGACCATACACGCATTACATTCCAGTGGAGCATCTGCAAAACATTCGGTTGTACTATTTCACGGTCCCTTGTAGTCTTGGTTTCATAATAGTTTCTGCCGTCACACAATATCCCTAGAATATATGTATCCGGTTGCAATGGATTGACAATCGCTAAATCCACCTTAAAGTTTGACCGTCCTACCAGAGTATCCACTTTATAACCACGCTGAGTAAGTTCCTGTGCAATTAAAGTAATAAGATTACTTTGTTGTAGGTTCTGTAGCTGGATGGCCGGAACAGGTGAGGTGCCGCGTTCTGCAAATTCAAGAAACCTTTTTAGGCCTTCCACACCTTTGGACTTTGTACGTTTCAAATCTATTTGTTCGGAGCGTAAGGTTGAGAAGATAATCATTTCATAACGTGCACGCGATACGGCTACATTCAGACGACGTTCGCCACCTTGATTATTCAATGGTCCGAAATTCATAGATACATTACCATTCCTGTCCGGGCCGTATCCTATAGAGAAAAGAATAATATCCCGTTCATCACCTTGCACATTCTCCAAATTCTTGATGAAAATAGGTTCATTACTTTGGAAAGCTTTTTCTTCCAATTCGGGATATTTGTTCAGTTCCTCAATGAGCATATCTTCTATCAAATTTTGCTGTACTTGGCTGAAAGATACGACGCCTATGCTTTTTTCAGGAACTTCAGGTGTACGTAGCCGGTTCAGTATTTCTTTCACAATGGCTTCAGCTTCGGCATGATTGCTGCGTGTACGTCCTTTATCATATGTACCATCTACCTGAACTAAACGTACTTTTGAAACTCTGTCATCCACAGAAGGAAAAGTATATAGCTTTCCATTGTAATACTGAGAATTACTGAAAGCAATCAGACTTTCGTGTTTGCTCCGATAGTGCCAAGTCAGATAACGGGATGGAATGGATAACGAGATGCAATCATCCAGAATGCTCTCCATATCGTCAAATTCAGCTTCTTCCTCGTCTACTTGTGAAGAGGAGAAGAAACTTGTCGGAGGCATTTGCTTGGGATCACCTACTACGACTAATGCGTTGCCGCGGGCTATTGCACCGACTGCCTCGCTGGTAGGCATCTGTGATGCTTCGTCGAAAATAACAAGATCGAACTTCTCTGCATCCAGATCGATATACTGAGCCACTGATATCGGACTCATCAACATGCATGGACATAGCTTGGGCAACAGAGTTGGTATCTGGTCTATAATTCTCCGGATAGATGTGCCACGTCCTCCATTTGAAATGTTCCTTTTTAGAATTCCTATTTCGGAACTGGAGGCAGCTTCCATTGTTAGTGATGGTATTCTGGCTGCTAATCTACAGTATAGTTCTTTTTTACTCAACTCCTGAAAATCGATAGTCAGTTGTTTGTATTTGCTGATCATTTCCTCAAATAGCAACCCGTTGAAAAGGCGTAAAGTTTCGTCCGCATCAACGTTTTTTAGAGCTAATTGGTGATAAACGCCTTTCATATACGCATTAGAAGCTTCCGATCCGCTTTTATGCTTATCTGTTATATAGTTGATAACTACGGTTAAATGCAGAGATTCCAATTCTCTCTTACGGATGCACCATTGTCCCCAATCTTTAATCTTATTGAAGTGAGTTAGCCAGGTATTCAGTAGAACCGGTAGTTTCACTTCAAGATTATTATCCGGCAGTTGTATGTAGCATAAACCTTTTATTTCATTGAGAACCGTATTCAACTCGTTGGATGTATCGATTAGTTGCCTGAATGTATCTTTATTAGACTGTTGGAATGCGTTCCAGTCAATACTGATTTTATTTGCAAATTGATTCAGAACTTCTGCGAATGGCTGTTGAACGATTGCTGCGTATTCCGATAAAGTGTTGTAAATTATCGGAAGATTCTTAAGTATAGAATCAATATCATCCCATTTCTCTTTGCTCTTTCTTCCTAAGAAGCCGAAAGAAGATGATAATTCGGAAGATTGTTCCTGAATGATCTTATTATTCTTTTGATAAGCATTTAGCTTTTCTAACAGGCTTGGTATTTGTACCGCTTGCAAACTCGTATTGTAAAGTCTGAGTTTTTTCAAATAAGAACGTTTGGCAAAGAATTTGGGTAAGAACCATTTCAATTCGATAGCTTTCCATTCTTGTTGGAGGGCAAATGCATTTTCTCCCAGAATTTGAGGTGCATACTCTTTACCCAGTTCAGCTTGTAACTGATCTCGCTTACGACCGGACAGGATAATATCTTTCCATTCTTCTATCAAGTCGGTATTACCACCCATTTCCAATAACGTTTTATTCAGATATGGGATGGATAGAAGCTGGTTACATATCTTGCCCATCCAGTTGATCCCATCCCAATTATCAGGTATCGAGATTCCCAGACTATTTGAAAGTAACTTTCTGTTAGTGGTAATTGAGGTGAATAAATTAATAAAGCGCCTGATTCCGGCTTGTAATTTTTGAGAGCTTTCTATGAAAGTATCGTATGGTTCCAGCCCCTTTAATGGGTGGTCTTGCGGATGCCCTATTATCTGAAAAACTGTATCCAGTTCCTGGATCTTTTCGCAAAAGTCTGTCAGTTGATTTTTGGTGATAGAGGGAAACAGAGAAAAGTCGATAGACAATTCATCTCCCTGTATCGATAAGTAGTTTGTAATGCAATTATAAAGAGAAAAGCCGGAAGCATGGGGATGATGCAATGCTTCCATATAATCGATTAATTTCTTTCTACGCTCAAATAATTGCTTTGAAGTACTTTCAAACTCGGCTGGAGACTGAATGTGGATGACTTCTATAGCCTTCTGAAGCTGAGCCAGAAAATGAGATTTAGTGACCTTGTTAGAATGTAGTTCCAGACAGAACGGATCTAATCCTATCTTAGTCAGACGGTTTTGTACAACAGAAAGTGCCGCCATCTTTTCAGCTACAAATAGCACACGTTTTCCTTTGTACAGGGCATTGGCTATCATATTGGTAATGGTCTGTGATTTACCGGTTCCCGGAGGCCCATGCAATATGAAGCTCTTTCCTTCTCCTGATTCAATAACGGCTTCCAGCTGCGAAGAGTCAACATCAACAGGGATGGCAAAATGGATAGGTTCAAGATTTCTGTCTATTTCTCTGGCGTCAATTTCCGGAGTCGTATCCTGCCATTGAATACGATTTTCCATCAGACTGGCTATAATGGCGTTCTCTTTCAATTTGTCTGCATTGGTATGAATATCGTTCCACATGACAAACTTGTTGAATGAGAATAGCCCCAACATTGATTCTTCCACTACATCCCAACCTTTCATATTACGAATGCAGGTACGAATCGTAGCGAATATCTTTTTCACGTCTACGCCACTATCATCTTTTGGCAACGGATTCAACCCGGAAAGATTAACACTGAACTGTTGTTTCAATAGTTCGACGAGCGTTATGTTCAATATTATTTCTTCGTCTCTGGTGCGGATGATATATCCGCTTGAACCTCCACGGCGCACAATGTCTACCGGTAACAGTAAGATAGGAGCAAAGCGTGGTTTCACGCTCTTAGGAGACTCGTACCACTTCAGGATTCCTAAAACGAGGAACAGTGAATTGGCGCCATTTTCTTCGATGGCGGTTCGCGATGTACGGTATACAAATTTGAGTGAGTTCTGAAGTTCGCTTTCGGTCAGATAAGAACGAAGTTTTTTGTTTCTCAGCTCGCTGATTACTAATTCTTCCAAATTCTCTTTCCATAAAGAAGAATCATAGAGACCTGTCTCACCCGGTTCTATTTTACTTTTAGCGGGACTGGGTAATATCTGGTAGTTTTCTCCGGCTTGCAAATGATCTTCCAGATGGTCAATTTCAAAAGATATGAATGGTATAACCCTTCTACCAAGACGGATGTTAATCAGATTATTGCGTAGAGAAAAATCCAGCAGTTTTCTTTCCCAAATAATCTGCTTGGTTATTTCATCCTTGCTGTCCTCCAGTTTTATTTCATACCGCTCCAGTCGGTGTATTCTTTGGGTTACATTCTCATGTTCTATTCCGCTGTTTTCTATTTGCCATTCACCGTTATGGTTTATGCGTTGTGGCAATGGACGGATTTTATCCAGTCTGCACCTATATACATCGATAAACAGCTCGAATCTGTTTTCTTCTTTGAGTTCTCTCTGAGCCATTGTAGCAGCTTCTTCAAATGAAATATTTTGAGAAGATGCCAGTGCGGTTGTCTCTACTAATACAATGTCGCTGATGCCATTTGCACTCCCTTTGAGTAAAAAGGAAGCATCATCGCCTACGGTTTGATGATAAATATCTTCTGTAAGCCATGCACCTACCAATATATGTCCTTTCAACAAGACTAAAAGAGGATGAATGCCATTGGCTTCCAGACAGGAAGCATAGAGTAAAGTCAGGTCTATACATGTGCCTAGTTTGCTGGTGAGTACATTATCTACCAAGCGGATACGCTGCCCCGAAGTTTCAAAGCTGGCTGGAACTGTAGAATATATTAAAGACTCAGACCGGAGAGCTTCATAAATAGCAGCTACCTGTGCACGTACTCGGTTGGGGTCCTGTGTCTGATACTCGTCTAAGGCAGAGTTTCCGGTCCACTTTTCGAGGAATTGTGAGGCTTTTACGCTTATTCTTGAAAGTATGGGATGATTGGGAGTAACAAATGTAGCTAAGAGTTCGGGCATAATCCTGGAACCGGTCCACTGATCGTATGCCATCAGTTTGATGGGAAATGTTTGCTGATGGGCTATCTCACCGGAAATCGTAATAACCAGATGAAAGATAGTATCGATGCCTTCTGTCAATTCGATTAATTTTCCACTTTCAGGTGATATTTCCAGGTTGTTGATTTGAATGTTCTGTCCGTGCGGAATGACTTCGAGAATACTCTCTGAGTACTTAATTAGTTCTCCATCTATCGAAACTTTGATATTGTTCCAATCGACTTCATCACTGTTCATTAGTTCGCAGAAATTGCATGAAGGTACATGGTTGTGTATCATTGCATAATTGATGCATGGCAGGTATTCCAGGTGGATTGTTCCATTGAAGGTGCCTGTAATTGTGTTGTCGTTTCCCATTGTTGTTATAGAATTTAACTGATAAAAGAGGTGATCCCATAATATCATTCCCGGATTCAAAGTTATAAATATAATGCTAATAATCTATACTTTATTTATAATTTAGTGAGATATTTGTCGCTTATTTAGTTCAAAAAGGATTCACCCTATTGTTCATTGTGCTGATTTTTGTGATATTTGCAACGCCTTAGAACAAAAATCACTGTTGAATTGTTTAATAACTGACAAATTTTATATCTATATGTATATTACTCTCATTGTTTTATTCCTTTCTGCGATATTCTTTATGAGTGGCAAAGTGCGTTCGGATTTGGTGGCGCTTTGTGCTTTGGTGTTACTAATTATATTCGGTATTCTAACTCCGGAGGAAGCATTGACCGGTTTCTCCAATTCCGTCGTGATCATGATGATAGGATTGTTCGTTGTGGGCGGTGCCATTTTTCAGACGGGTTTGGCGAAGATGATCAGTAGTCGTATTCTAAAATTAGCCGGTGACAGCGAATTAAAACTTTTTATTCTTATTGTACTGGTGACTGCCTTCATCGGCGCTTTTGTCAGCAATACCGGAACGGTAGCTTTGATGCTTCCTATTGTTGTCAGTATGGCTATGGGGACACAGATTAATGTCAGTCGCCTACTGATGCCGCTTGCATTTGCCAGTAGTATGGGAGGTATGATGACACTTATCGGTACACCACCGAACCTTGTAATTCAGGAAGCACTGACTTCTGCTGGATATGCGCCCCTTACTTTTTTCTCATTTACTCCTGTCGGACTGGTTTGTGTAGCTGTCGGATTGGTGATACTGATTCCATTGAGCAAAATTTTCCTGACTAAGAAAGGCGATAAGGATCGTAAGGGCAAAAAGAATAAATCACTGAAAGAGCTGGCAGGGGAGTACCAATTGTTCCAGAACTTGTGTCGGGTACGAGTGGAAAGTAGATCCCCTTTAACTGGAAAGACCATACAGGAACTGAGTATTCCACAACGTTATAATGTGGGTATAATGGAGGTTCGCCGTCAGTCATCTTCTTCGCGTCGTCATTTCTTTAAGACGATGAGCCAGGAAATGGCTGCTGCTGATACTATTATTCAGGAGAATGATATTCTGTATGTACTGGGAGATTTTACGAATGTGGAGCGCTTTGCAGAAGAAAATACATTGAAGTTACTGGATACGCATGATGCAGAAGGCACCGTAGAATCAAAGAGTGATGAACTTGAATTCACGGAAATCGGTATTGCTGAAATTGTATTGATGCCTGCTTCTAACCTGGTCAATAAGCCGGTAAAGGATTCTGGTTTCAGAGAGAAATATGGGGTGAATATTCTGGGTATCCAACGCAAACGTCAGTATATCCTAAAGAATTTGAAGGATGAAAAGATGCATTCGGGAGATGTGCTGTTGGTGCAAGGAACATGGGAGAATATAGCGCGTTTGAGTGAAGATCCCTCTGATTGGGTAGTACTTGGACAACCGCTTGCCGAGGCTGCCAAAGTAACCCTGAATCATAAAGCACCTGTTGCCGCCATTATCATGTTGGGAATGGTGGTAATGATGATGTTCGATTTTATCCCTGTCGCTCCGGTAACGGCAGTAATGATTGCAGGTTTGCTGATGGTGCTTACCGGCTGTTTCCGAAATGTGGAAGCGGCATATAAAACTATTAACTGGGAAAGTATTGTTCTGATTGCCGCTATGTTGCCTATGTCGTTGGCGCTGGAAAAGACCGGAGCTTCCGAATTGGTGTCCCAATCGCTGGTAAACGGGCTAGGTAGTTACGGACCTTATGTGTTATTAGCAGGTATTTATTTCACCACTTCGCTGATGACTATGTTTATTAGTAATACGGCTACGGCAGTACTTCTTGCACCGATTGCGCTTCAGTCTGCCATACAGTTGGATTTGAGTCCATATCCATTCCTGTTTGCCGTAACCGTGGCTGCCAGTATGTGTTTTGCTTCTCCGTTCTCGACTCCGCCCAATGCATTGGTGATGCCTGCAGGACGTTATACATTCATGGATTATGTTAAAGTAGGTTTGCCTTTACAGATAATTATGGGAATTGTGATGATCTTTGTGCTCCCGTTATTGTTCCCGTTTTAAAATAACTAAAGTATAAGATCGATGAAAGTAGTAAAAAGTTTGATTTTTATCTTGTTTGCCCTTTGTAGTTTATCGGGCAAAGCACAGGAAGTAACTGCCGATAGCACCGGCTACATTGTAAGAGTAGGGGAGATGGCTCCTAACTTTACCATTACCCTGACAGACGGTAAGAAAGTTACCCTTTCCGAACTTCGTGGAAAGGTAGTGATGTTACAGTTCACTGCCAGTTGGTGTGGGGTATGCCGCAAAGAGATGCCTTTCATAGAAAAAGATATCTGGCTGAAACACAAAGATAATTCAGCATTTGCTCTTATTGGTATAGACCGTGATGAGCCGCTGGACAAAGTGATTGCATTCGGTAAATCAACCGGTGTTACTTATCCTTTGGGATTAGATCCGGGTGCAGATATCTTTGCCAAATATGCGCTTCGTAATGCCGGCATTACTCGCAATGTACTGATTGATAAAGACGGACGCATTGTGATGCTGACCCGCTTGTACAATGAGGAGGAATTTGTCGCATTAACGAAGAAGATAGACGAAATGCTGGCAAAGAAATAATAAACAGAAAGTCCGGGTTGACCTTATTTCAAGGTCAACTTGGCTAAATAATCGTAGTGCTTTCCCTCTTTTACCAATTCCGCTTGGAAACCATTTTCGGCTGCATAAAGACTGAGTGTCTGGAAATCAATGTAAAGCCAGTCGAATGACTCTCCCAGAATGTCCTTATATTGCATCTGGAAGTCTATTTCTCCATAATAGTCACCTGCCAGATCGATCACAAAACTTCCGTCTTCTTCCTCAAACAGATAGCGCAGATCACTGGAGTCCATAAAGATGCAGCCGCTGGGTTGTAGCAGTTGCTTCATTCTTTTGAAGAAGGCAGGCAGGTTCTTCAACTTACCGATGATTCCAGAACCGTTCATCAACATTAATATTGTGTCGTATGTCTCTTGGAAATGTTCATCGAACAGATTGAGTAATGTGGCATGCCGTACACCGCGTTGTTGCATTACTTCTACTGAAAGCGGTGAAATATCAATGGCATGTACATCTTTGCCTGCTTCCTGCAAGGCAAGACTATGACAACCGCTTCCGGCTCCCACATCCAGAATCTTTCCCGTAGCCAGTTGCAGGGCGGTACGTTCCAGAAGAGGCATCTGCTTTTCCATGCGAAAAAGTTCCTTTACCGGAATTTCATCCTCATCGAACTGTGAGGAGAAAACCCGTAGTCGTTCGGCCTTGTGTCGTTTATAATAATCTGCAATAGCAGTACCCATCGGATCCTTGTCAACAGAAAGCAGCGTAGTGTTCATTCTATTCAATATTTAAAAGTTGTCCGCAAAGATACGAAAAATGCAGTCTGTTAGTAGAAAAAAGCTATCTTTGTGGTCAATATATGGATAAAGCCATACTTCGCACTGGCTTATAAATGTAATAGTAATAGAAACCGAATATGAGTATAGAAGATGCAATAATGGGCGGTATCGTCTTTAGAGGAAAGAAAGACAAACCTAAGGAAGATGGAAAGGTGAAAACTAAAGCCAAGAAGAAATCGTATATTACCGGGAAACATGGTTCCGGTGCTGCCAAGATGAAGGCGGATATACGAAAGAAAAGGGCAGGTCGTCATAAATAAGATGATAAGATGGTAAAATGATAAATGGTAAGATGAGGAAATGTAATCCTATCATCTTACCATTTATCATTTTACCATTCTTTCATCATTTTGCCGGAAGCACCTCTATCCAGTAATCATCCGGATCATGGATGAAGTACAATCCCATAGCTGTATTTTCAAAGCATACCCAACCCATTTCTTTATGGTATTGGTGAATAGCTTCATAATCACCGGCAACACGGAAGCATAAATGGCTTTCGTTCTCTCCAAGTTCATAAGCTTGCGGATGATCTTTCAGACAAGTCAGTTCCAAGAGGAAACCTGTGCTGTTATCTGTCAGATAAACCAATGTGAAGGAGCCATTTGAGGCTTCTTTACGATGATGTTCTTTCAATCCTAATGCCTTTTCATAGAAAGCAATACTACGTTCCAGATTGGTAACGTTGATATTAAAATGATCGAATTTAGCTTTTATTTCCACGTAATTAGTGATTAGTAATTAGTAATTATTTAACGAATGCTTTCAGAATTTCACCCACATACATGCGTGGCTGACCTTCCATCGGAGTCTGTGAAGGCATCTTCTTACATTCCAAAACAACTGACGGTTCGGTTTGGTTTGCCGGATAGAAACGAACGGTGTAAGTTTCTGCCGTCTCCATCTGTTCGTAAGGCTGGTCGGGAGAAAGGAAGCTGAAAATAACAGGCTTGCCTGATGATTTGCCCAATGAACCACCTGCGTTTGCTGTCATCATGGTCATGTTGAAAGCATCCGAGCCGATTACAAGCACTAACTTGCCCGCACCCATTTGGATGGCATTTGCCGGCAATTGATCCGGAGCTACTTCTTTGTAACCGGGCACTGTACCTGACGTTGCAGGAGTAGCCGGGGTGAGCGGAGTGGCGGGGATTACTGTGACTTTGCCGGTTTCAGCCGGAGTCTTCACTTCAACTTCTGCTTTTGGGGCAATTACTATCGGACCAGAGTTTACAACACTCTTTTCCTCTTTCTTAGCTTCCTTTTGCTCAGCTGCTTCGGCTGCTTTCTTAGCAGTGCTTGCACTGAGGGCTTCGGCTGCTCCAAGGGCCAGGTCGTCTACAAAGTCTACTGTTTTTCTACGCCATTTGGCAAGTCCGCGCACCAATTTGGTTTTGGCCTTGTTCAGTGCGTACTTGTCTACTATCCATTCTTCTGCCGTATATTTCTCTTTGCCTTCGCGATAGTTGAAACGGATTTTCTCTACTTCCATCGTACACTTCTCAGGTGCGCAGACAACTGAAAGCTGATAGAGTATCTTTGTACGGTCCAGAGAAAGCGCACTCGAACTGAATACGATCCATTCGTCTCCCGTGCCTACGATTTGTCCTTCTTCCGGATTGGTGTAGACTACGCGACTGGTGTTCGCGTTTTTCTTCAGCCGCGCTTCCATCCAAGCCTGCATGCGTTTGAAGATTTCTTCCTGCGACATGCCGGGAATGCTGAATTCTTTGGTGAATACCACTTTTCCATCTACTTCGGGTACTGCACCTGCCAGATACTTGCTGTCGTCATCTTTATCTTTATTGGCGTCTGCAAACGCTGTGGCCGGCAGACAGATGCATAACAGCATAAAAAGAAACTGTGTCAAATTTTTCATAATGCGTATGTTTTATTGAGTAATATCGAAACTTTCGCCCCTACGGGTAATGGACAGGAAACGGCAACCTTTGCTTTCGGCAAACTCCCGGAAAGCATTTCCGCCCTTGTATTCCTCGCTGAAGTGCATAGGAACAAAGATAGCGGTTTTTATTCGTTCCACGAATTGTTCCGCACCTCTCATATAGTCTTTCCCGATGCGGTTGTCCACTGGAAACATGGCTACGTCTACCGAAGGGGCGGTCTGCTGGAGGTACTTCACCTCGGCAAGGAAGTCGCCTTCAGCTTTCCGGATTTCCTGTGGGGTGGACTCTTCACTCCAATGCCAGTTATTCAGGTCTCCGGCATGGAACAGCCGGATGCCTTGCAGGTCGATCAGAAAAGAGATGCCCACGTCCGTGGAGCCGAATGCTTCGATACGGATATTCGGGTCTTCGTACACATCACCTTTATTTATATAGGTGGCATCCTCACGTGTGGCGCGACGATGTTTCAGGATGTCCTTGGAGAAGATGTAGTGAATATCCGGACGCTCGGCCTTCCATAAAAGAACTTCGCGATTAAAGTGGTCGGGGTGAAAATGGGAAGAGAGTACATATAGTTCTCCGGGTCTTCCCAACAGATAGTCATGAACGATACCTTTATTATATTCCGTTTCAGAGGAATCTTTGTAGTAATCGATAATGACTGTCACTCCGTCCGCTTCAATCGCGAAGCCGCTATGGTAAATGTAATCAAGTTTCATGCAAGGATCAATTTATAGCGCAATATTACGAAAAACGCTACACAAACCTTGGCTTTTAGCTGTTATTTTTATCTAAAAGACTTACATGGGCACTTCCATCAGCAGGATATGCGAGTCTTTCAGTGTTTCCAGCTCAAAGCTGTGAGTGTCATATACACCCATGCCGTCACGGCGTGAGAGTACAGTGTCGTCCACCTTCACTTCACCTTCGATCACGAAGATGTACACCCCTGCATGCGACTGGTGCATGTGGTAGCCGATTTTTTTGCCTGCTTCTATCTCTCCGATGGAGAACCATGCCTGTTGCAGCATCTTGGCAGGAGCGTCACCGTCCGGTGAAACAATCAACGCCAGTTCGTTCTTGCGCAGCAACGGGCGGATGTCATAATCCTGATAGGCAGGTGGTGTATTCAGCTTCTCCGGCATTACCCAGATTTGCAGGAACTCTACCGGTTCGGTGTCGCTGCCGTTCATTTCGCTGTGATAAATACCGGTACCGGCACTCATGGTCTGTATGTCACCCGGCGTGATGGATCGGCTGTTCTTCTGGCTATCACCATGTTTCAGCTTTCCTTTCAAGGGGATGGAGATAATTTCCATGTTTTTATGCGGGTGGGTGCCGAAGCCTTTACCTGGTTCTACACGGTCATCGTTCAGTACGCGCAGGGCACCGAAGTTCATACGGCGCGGGTTGTAGTAGGTGTCGAAACTGAATGTATGGTGGCTGTCGAGCCAATCATATAGAGCACGTCCACGGCTTTCCGCTTTGTCTATTACTTTTTTCATAATTAATTCCTTTCTTTTAAATGGTTGATATGTTTAGATAACAAACTGGTTTTGAAAAAGTTTATGGTCAGATGTTATCCTCTGCTTATTGCAGATTCTTATTGTTAATTTTATATCTTGACTTCATTTTCCAAGGCTTTTCCGCTTGCAAAGTCTTTGATATTCTGAAGTGTGGTAGTGGCGATATTCTCCAATGCTTCACGGGTGAAGAACGCCTGGTGTGAGGTGACGATGACATTGTTGAAGGAAAGCAGACGCGCCAGTACATCATCATCGATGATGCGGTCCGACTGGTCTTCGTAGAAGTATTCGCCTTCTTCCTCGTACACATCCAGTCCGGCCGAACCGATCTTCTTGTTCTTCAATCCTTCTATCAGTGCGTTGGTATGAATCAGTTGTCCGCGTCCGGTATTGATAATCATTACGCCCTCTTTCATCTTGCTGATGGAGTAGTCGTTAATGAGATATTTGGTCTGCTCGGTGAGAGGACAGTGCAGGGAAATGATGTCTGAACTGTGGTAAAGTTCGTCCAGCGTGGTGTACACCACTTGGTGCTCACGGGCAAAGTTATAGTCGGGGTATAGGTCATAAGCCAGTACGTTCATGCCGAAGCCGCGCAGAATCATAATAAGTTTCTTGGCAATCTTTCCCGTACCGATGATGCCGACCGTCTTGCCGTACATATCGAAACCAAGCAGTCCGTGCAGAGAGAAATTACCGTCTCGTGTACGCCAGGTGGCACGGGGGATTTTCCGGTTCAGCGACAGCATGAGGGCTACGGTATATTCTGCTACGGCATAGGGCGAGTAGGCGGGTACACGTACCACTGTGATACCACAATCGGCAGCCGCTTTCAGGTCTACATTGTTATATCCGGCACAACGCAATGCCAATAATTTCACGCCATTGTCCGCCATCATATGGAGCACTTCCGCATCTGCGGTGTCATTTACAAATATGCAGACGGCATCTACATTTTGCGTTAGTATCACGTTGTGTTTATTCAGATGACCTTTGTAATAGCGGAGTTCAAAACCGTATTCTTTGTTCTTATCATTGAACGAAGCCTCGTCATAGGGCTTCGTGCCGAAAAAAGCAATTGTATATGCCATAGTTTATGGAGTTTTTAGAATTTATCGTCTGTCAATATAACACACGCGTGGCTAATAAGGTTCATTGGCGACAGTTGACTACGATATTGTGGATAGTTGTTGGTGACTGCGGATTATCTCAGTTTGGTGAGTCTTGTTCATAACGCTGCGGAAAGGAAATAATTTATCATTTCAAATAGTTTATTTGTTTTGATTTTTTGATATCGAAGAAGTGCTTTGTAAATATCTGATTATCAGATGTATTACGATGGTGGTGTCTCAGTATACGACTGAGGTAGCCTAAGTATCATATTGAGGTACCCTAAGTATCATACTGAGATACCCTAAGTATATGACTGATCGCACAATTATTCTGTTGTGTAAATATTTATTATAAACGCATGAAATGTTTATCATACAGGGTCATCGTTTTGCCCATAACGGACGGGTTATGAATATAATTTTAGGCGCGGATTACGCGGATTACACGGATTCTTTTC
>OIYT01000298.1_pt1 | contig 57075 bp, 40 predicted proteins | sample 1588201 | NCBI WGS metagenome assembly OIYT01 (sample SAMN03283260) | human gut metagenome | biome: human-associated habitat; material: feces | host: Homo sapiens | place: USA | collected 2013
CCTCGGCCGTGTCGACATCGACTCCGGGAGCCCTGTTCAGCCCGCTTCCAATCTGAATCTGTCATCTGTGCTCTTTGCATCTGCTGCGAAAGCAGCATCATCTGGTACAGAATCGGGAACGATTGCAGAACGTACGGCGATGACTTTAAGACTTGATGGAAAAGATAAGAATATTGGTACAGTAACCTATAACACCACAACAGGTGATATCAAGGTAACTAAGGGAAGCACCAACGTAGCACTTATAGTGCAGGGCAAGTACGGAACAAATGATTGGTATTACAGTAAACAGATTACGGACACAGATACCGTAACAATAAAAGCTTCTGATATTGCGGCAGATGCCAATACACCGGCATCAATCAATTTATCAGCCTGCAAAATCTGGTTGGAAACCACAGATACAGATGGTATGATTTATGCAATTAATGCAACAAATGTGTATGCGCTAACTGTAACAAATGGAAGCGGTACTGGCGAGTATGAACAGGGCGCTACTGTGACAATAACAGCCGATACAGCAACAAGTGGACAGCAGTTTAAGGAATGGGAAGTGGTAAGCGGAACGATTACATTAGCAGACAGTATGAGAGAAACAACCACCTTTACTATGCCTGCAGAAGCTGTAAGCGTGAAAGCGAATTATGAAGTAATTCCTGTAACAGAGTACACCATCACATCTACAACAGGTGCAAATGGAAGCATATCCCCTAGTGGAACTGTCAAAGTAGCATCCGGTGGAAGTCAGACATTTACAATCACACCTGCAACGGGATACGAGATTGACACCCTGAAAGTGGATGGTTCAGCAGTTTCATCCGTGACAAGCTATACATTTAACAATGTGGATAAAGCACACACGATTGAAGCTACATTCAAGAAAAAACAATCACCTGAACCAACACCTGAACCTACACCAACATTTTATAAAATTATATCTGGTGCAGATAGTGAGTGGAAGCAGAATACAGACGGAAACATCACTATCAGAGGAAATGGAGAATTTTCTAAATTTGAAAGCGTAAAAGTTGATGGAAGCATAATTGATGCAAAGAACTATACCGCAAAAGAAGGTTCAACGATTATTATCTTAAAGGCAGATTACCTGAAAACACTTTCTGTCGGAACACATTCATTTGAAATCGTATGGACAGATGGCTCAGCAGTTACAAACTTTAAGGTAAGCAAGAATACAGACGACAGCCAGCAGCCAACACCACCTCAGACTGGCGATAACAGCCGTCCAATGCTTTGGGTGACATTATTAGCTGCTTCACTTGCCGGTCTGCTTGCATTGTTAGGTGTACGTAGGAAAAAAGATGATAAATATATGCAGCGTTAAGACTTACGGCATATATATTAAGACAAGGGGATAGCTGGCACGAAAAAATGCTGGCTATCCCCTATGTATATATGGCGAAAATCATTTGGATTGGGAACATGACATGGTCCGCTGTTGAAGAGGGTAATCAACCTTGGGACAAAGAAATTTCATAGTACTACGACGGTAAATTTACGCTGCCAACAAAGTAACTGTAAAAAAACTGTAGGATGATGGAAATGATTTCGGTTTCGGGTACATTTTTTAAATGGGGTCCAATTCGGCATATTCAGGGAAAAGCACAAGCCACCGCTCTTAAGTTAAAGAAACTTAAATACAGGTTTAAAAGCCTTTCCGCAAAAATAATAAGAAGTAAGACTTCTTATGCTGCAAAACAGGCAGCAGGACAGGCGATACGTGAGACATTACGTCTAAAAAATGAAAAAAGCCAGACATCTTGAAGAGGAAGAACTTATAAAGGTAAGTCAGAACGGAGATTTCGATAAAGTATACGAAGCCGGTAAAAATCCGGAAACAGAGTTAGATGAGGACCTTGCGGATGAAACAGAAACGGCACCTGATGATATGATTAAAATGCTGGTTAATATGAGTTTTGAGGAAACAAGGAAAAAAGCAAAGTAATTTAAGAGACGGATTCGACCGTCTCTTTTTATGTAAAGAAAAAAGAAATCTACATAAGGACAGATTTGTGTTCCGGTAAAAATTGACTTTTACCGGACCGCAGTATATAATAAATGATACGAGGTGTCTCAAAATGGAAAAATTAATTAATATGCCAAAAAGGTTACAAAATGAAATTGAAAGAAAGCTGAAAATCATTGATACGGCTTTTAATTTTTTTGTCGAGAAGAAAATTGAATCGGTCAGTATGGGTGAAATAGCGGAAGCTGCCGGAATGGGACGTGCAACCTTATTCCGCCACTATCCAAGCAAACTGGAACTTGTAATAGCAGTATGCGCCGCCAAATGGAAGGCGTACTTTGATGAACTTGATGAGAAGCGTCCGATTTCGTCAATCGGTGATATACCTGCAATAGACAGGTTTGTTTTTACATTGGACAGCTATATAGACATGTATCACCATCATAAGGATTTGTTGCAATATAATGATAATTTTAATTATTATGTGACGCATGAAAATGCTTCGGAGGAACAACTGAAAGATTTCAGATTGTCCCTGGGCTCTGCCAATACCAGATTTCATCTGATGTATGAGAAGGCTAAGGAGGATAAATCGTTCCGCACAGATATTCCGGAAGATGTTTTTTTCCGAGTGACATTACATTCAATGATGGCAGCCTGTACCCATTACGCAGGAGATTTTATATGGGGAGCCAAGGATAATAAGGATTATACAACAGAACTGGTTCTGTTAAAGAAAATGATAGTTGATTTTGCAAAGAATTAGAGAGGACATTACAATATGAAAATGCAGAGATTGATGAAGAAAATGAGACGGGCAACGGCATTAATTCTGGCCGGACTGATGATTGCCATGACTGTGGATATATCAGGCTTGAAAGTAAGAGCAGAAGAAAAACAAAATAATGACATAGTTATTGCAACATCTGACAATGAGAAACTGGATGTCAGTAAGCTGAAGACCGAAAAAACCAGTTTCGGTGTAGTTTATTCTGACTATATTGTTATTAATGAGGATAATGTTAATGACTTTAATGGAAAGACACTGACAGGAACCACCACAAACGGTATTTATATCAGCAATGGTGTGACGGTAGATCTGACGATAGAGAATCTTAATATTACTAAATCAGAGGATATCAGCTCCTGTATCAGCGTGGGTTATGGAGCAACCTTAAACCTTACCGTAAAGGGTGAGAATAACCTGAAGGCTACAGGCTGGGGTAGTGCAGGTATTGAGGTTATGGGACAGACTAAAGCGACTTTGCGAATTACTCCAGCCAGTACAGGTACACTTACTGCTGCTGGCGGCTATGGCAGCAAACAGTTTGGCAGTTATGGTGGTGCCGGAATCGGTGGAATGGCAAGGATTACCAGTGATATTACCAATATATACGTCGGCAATATCATTATTGAGGGAGGCACAATCAATGCTGTCGGCGGCTATCAGGCAGCCGGTATTGGAGGCACGATTGGAGAAAGTGATGCCAATATCACGATCACAGGAGGTACAGTCAATGCCACAGGTGGTTCATATGGAGCCGGTATCGGTGGAGGATTCAATGGTAATGTAAATGCCATTACTATAAGTGGTGGTACGGTCACAGCAAATGCAGGGGAAAAGGCTGCGGCAATCGGTGTAGGCCGAGATCAGTCACTTCATCAGGATGTGGTACTTCCTTATAATACTATCCGTATAACCGGTGGAGATGTAACTGCCAACGGCAATATCGGTTATGGAAGCATTATTATGGATGTTCCTGCTAATCCGGGTACGATTGAGATTTTAGAAGATGTCACTCTTAACCTGAATGGTGAGATTACATTAGGAAGCAGTGATACTACCAGTTCCGGGAAATATACGCTTGATTTTACAATCTATGATGGAGGCTTAATAAAGGACACAACGGCAAAAATCACATATGGTGATAACAAAGTGATAACGGAAAGTACCAAGGTTAACATTTCACATTACGGAAAAGCAGAAGGAAGTGTCAGCTTTGTTACCAGAAACAGCTTTACAGGTGAACAGACCTTTGTTTTTACGATAGATGGTAAAGAATATAAAAAGACTGTATCAGTCAATAACAGCTCATCAAAGATCAATGTTGAGGTCGGTACACCGCTTTACCCGGTAACGTTGGAGTTTTATGGGGCAGCGATCAGCAAAGATCTGGGCATTTCTTCCATAACCGTAAAGCAGGACGGAAAAGAACTTTCTGCAGATAAAGGAGAGTTTTATGCTCCTTTGGCTATCAGTTATAACCGGTATGGCTATGGTACGATGCTTTGTTATCTTCCGAAAAACAGTGACAGTACAGAGATTTCCGTGACAGCGGAAGGCTTAAATGATGGGAATGCAATGACCGTGACCGGACAAAAAGTTTCTACAGACGGTGATAATATCATTACCATGCTTACAACAACGGATATTCTGCTTGCGGTTACGGCAGAGGTGTATGGTGATTCTGCGGTTATTCACGCGGAGACAAATAAGAAGGATGGTAAGCTTTGTTGTCATTATGTACGTAGTGACACGCCGATTACTGACGTAGCCCAATTTAGGTCTATAAATAGTTCCATTAGAAAAAAAGAAAATATCGACAATGGTTCGGCGGATATCACGATTGACAATTTAGAGGAAAACAAAACCTACGAGTATTACTTTATAGTGAGCACGGCAACTTTTTATGGTAATGAGGGATCCAACATCGTCCACCTGACCCTTACAACGTCAGCAGTGGCAGAAGTGATAAACGCTGATGGAACAAGCACACAATATGCCACCTTTGATGCTGCAGCCGAGGCTGCTGCAAAGGAGACAGGTTGTACTCTGAAACTTATCAAGGATGCAACCACACCCGGCGGTGTGGTCTTGGATGGGGATTTTACACTTGATTTAAATGGGAAGACCCTTAAAGCAACAACAGCATCCAAGGATAATTATACTCTTTTAATAAAAGGAAAAATAACAATCAAGGATAGTGTCGGCGGAGGCAAAATTACAGGTTATACGTATGGTGGTCTGATACGTAGCCAAGAAGGTGCAAGCCTTACAATCCTTAGTGGAATCTTTGAATATACAGGTACTGTTACTGATACATCGGCCATATTGTGTTGGGGCGATAAGGCTGATTTATCTGTGCAGGGTGGGATATTTAAAAGCACCAGGTATTCCATGGAAATATTGGATCTGTCACAGGATGAGTTAAGTGGCAGCAGGATTGGACTGTCTGGAGGACGCTTTTGCAATGGTATATTACAAAGCAAAAAGACTGGCTATGCAACCACAAGCCAGCTATTGACTCCCGGTTATGCTTATCAATATATGTCCGGTGACAACGCCGGAAAGCTGACAACCGGAGATATAGGTGAAAATGATGATGTTGAGATTGTACCGGCAAACTTGCAGGGAAGCCTGATCGTCACAGCGGATTCCGTCTCTGCCGGAGGCACATTGACTGCCAATCTTACGGTGGATACCGATAAATGGGACAATGCAATCGGAAATTATACCTATACATGGTATCGTGTAGGCGAGAGCGCGGATACTGTCCTTCAGACAAAAACTGCTACAACTGATACAACCGATACTTATACGCTTACGGAAGATGATATTCACAGTCAGATATATTGTGTTGTAACAACAGAAAAGTGTAGTGAAGGTGTGAAATCCAATGAAATAACAGTGCCGGGACTAAATATTAAAGGCACAAAGATTGTTATGCCTTCTGAAGAAACATATTCTTATAATGGCAAAGCGCAGACACCGGATGTCACTGTAACATTGAATGACAAAGAATTAGAAAAAAATACCGATTACAAGATTGACTATGTTAATAATCAGAATGCCGGAACTGCCACAATAAATATTACAGGAATGGGCAGATATGAGGGTTCACTTTCAAAGAACTTTAACATTACCAAAAAAGCTGTAACTGTTTCAGGCATTACAGCACAGGGAAAAATATATGATGGAACTGTGAAAAACATTCTGAATTTTAACAAAGTGGAAATAAATGGATTGTTAGAGGGTGATTCACTGACTGTTAATGCCACGGGCACATTTACTGATGCCAAAGCAGGTGATAATAAGACAGTTACAATTACCGGACTGACACTTGGCGGCAAGGATAAAGAGAATTACACACTGGCAGACAGTGGACAACAGACCTCTGCCACAGCATCAATTGGTAAACTTCCTGTTAAATTGCAATGGAATGAAAAAACTGATTTTATTTACAATGGTCAGAAACAAAGTGTAACTGCCAAAGTCAGCAATGCGGTTAAGGATGATATTTTTACACTTTCTTATGAGAATAATACAGCAGTAAGTACCGGTGTTTACACCGCAAGAGTCATTGCACTCGGCAATGATAATTATACTCTTGAAGGAGCTGATAACATTTCAAAAAAATGGTCTGTCAGCTATGCGGTGGCAGATGACGCTTCCATTTCCGGAACAAAAGGAAATAATGGCTGGTATGTAGGGACAGTTACGCTGACACCACCGGAGGGCTATAAGATTTCAAACGATGGCAGCACCTGGAAGGATATAGTTACTTTAAATGAAGAAGGAAAGAATTATGTCAGATATTACCTGAGAGATAAAAATGGCGGCATTACAGATGCAAAAAAGGTGGAAATAAGCATTGATACTGTTGCTCCGGCCGGAGAAATCAGGATAAATGATAACAGCTTTACCGGACGTTTGCTGAATATAGTTAATTTCAGATATTTTTTCAGCCGGACTGTTAATGTGAACATCACAGGTACAGATGATACCAGTGGTATTGATACTATTGAATATCAGAAGGCAGCGAGGACTTCTGATTATGATAAAGATGGAGTCTGGATAAAGGGCAGCAGTCTTACGGTAGATCCTGGCGAAAAATTTATCATCTATGCGAGAATTACCGATAATGCCGGACATCAGACAATTATTAATTCAGATGGCATTGTGGTTTATACTGATGTAGCAGCAGTTTCAGAAATGAATTTTATCAAATCATCCCGAAAAAATCAGGATGCAGGTCTTACGTTGAATGGTAATACGGTTGCTGAAATTATAAAAGACGGAAACAGACTTGAAGCAGGTAACTATTCTGTTATAAATGACAGACTTGTATTTAATGCAGATTATTTAGATTCACTCGAAGCAGGAAAACACAGGCTGATGGTTACTTATAATCCGCTTGGAGAGACTTTTACAACAGGAGAAAGCAAAGGCGATACACCACAGACTACTGCAATTACGCTGAATGTGAAAAAAGCATCTTTGAAGGTTTCTGCTGTTCCGGAAGTAACACCTGCCGCCTACAGTTCATCGGCAACATTGGGTAATGATTTTACTTTGACCGGTGGAGTTGTGAAGGTAGCAGTTGACGGACAGGAAATAGTAGTGGACGGAACATGGAGCTGGCAGGATGCCGATATAACTCCTACGGTGATAAACAGTGGATATACGGCGGTATTTACACCAACAGACAGCACAAGTTATGACAGTATTACGTCAGTCGTACCTGTAACAATCACAAAGGCTGTGCCGGTTATCAAAACCGTTCCAAAAACATCGGATATTACTTATGGACAGAAACTCTCTGAAAGTATATTATCCAATGGACTTGCAGATATTGACGGTAACTTTGCATGGGATGATGGTTATAAGCTGCCGACTGTTGTATCCGATAGTGAAAGAACAGAATATATAATTGTTTTTCATCCTGCAGATTCAGAAAATTATGAAAATGCTTACTGCAAGGCAGCGGTAAAGGTAAATAAAGCCGGGGATGCTCCTTGTATGCCTTCAGACAGTATAATTACAGAACATAATGTAACAACTGTAGGTGAAGTTCCATTGCCGGAAGACTGGAAATGGAACAGTGATGATTGCAATGATATTATTAACGTCGGAGATTCTGTGAATGTGTCAGCTGTCTATAATGGAACAGATAAAGGAAATTATATAAATGAATCAGTTCAGATAAGAATTACAAGACCGGATCATATACTTAAATATATAGCCGGATTAAAGGCTTTATCTAAAGAAAATGATAATACGGAATGCTGGATATGTACAGAATGCGGAAGATGTTTTTCAGACAAAAACGGAACAAAAGAGATAGCAGATAACAGCGGGGTTGCTCCGGTTACTGTAATATTTGTGGAAGATGATATCAAAAATCTGACAGATATTCCATTAACAACTCCGGGATGGACATGGGCAGCTCAGGAAAAATTACTTCCGGGAACCATTATCAATGCAACGGCTGTTTATAAAGTCACTGATGATTTTACCATAAAAGATACTATTCAGATACGAGTATCCTGCAAGGCAGCAGATGTTACCTATAAGATTGGTGCCGATGGAACAGTTACTTTACGCTGTACGGGTGTATTGAGTTCATTCAAAGGCATCACTGTAGATGGAAAAGCTCTGATTCAGGGAAAAGATTACACAGCAGTATCCGGTTCTACAATTATTACATTCAATGCTGATTATCTCAAATCACTGTCTGTAGGAAAACATACGGTTGTTATGAAATACGACTCCGGTGATGTGGAGGCAGGACTTACAGTCATTGACAGAGATCCTGACACCGCAAATCCTGATGCCACAGCCCCTGACGCCTCAAATCCTGATGCCGGCGACAACAACAGGCTGGTATTATGGCTTGCATTTATGGCAGCCTGTGTGTCAGGACTTACAGGAACCGCAGTTCATAATAAAAAGAAAAAAGCAATGTAATTTCTGAGACGGCTTCGGCCGTCTCTTTTTTATGCAAGCGGATAATATTTTACTTTATAAATTTAAAAAATTCTGATACCATTTGTAACATTAAAGCATTATGGGAGTTATATAAGTATAAGGACAGGAAAAGAGGGTCGGAAAGTGGATTTTGAAGAAATATACCGTCGGTATTTTCACGATATATATTGCTATATTCTTGGAATGTCGAAGAATTGTGACATTGCCGAGGAAGTGACGCAGGAAACTTTTTTCAAGGCGTTAAAGGCTGTAAAAAAATATGATGACAGAGGAAATATAACTGCGTGGCTGTTTTCAATCGCCAGAAATACATATTTTACCCTGTGCAGAAAGAAACATATAAGCCTTAATGAAGACATTCTTTGTGAAAATGCAGATGAATCTGAAGATGTGCTTCAGAAGCTGATTGATGATGAAAATGTAGAAAAGATACAAAAGATACTTAATGAAACGGACATGCCTTACAAAGAAGTATTTAAGCTAAGGGTATTCGGTAATCTTCAATTTAAAGAAATCGGAAAGGTGTCCGGAAAGAGTGAAAGCTGGGCAAGGGTAACTTTTTACCGTGCAAAATTGAAAATCAGGGAAAAGCTGGAGGAAGAATAAATGAATGAAGCAAATTGTAATGTAATACGGGATATTTTGCCATTATATCTTGATAATGCTGTTTCGGAAGATACCGCAAAAATGGTAGAGGAGCATCTGCATACCTGTAAAGAATGTATGGAATATAAGAAAAAAATGGAAGCTGATATTGTTGTAACCGAGAATAATGAAGGTAAAAAATTACTCCGTAAGATTAACGGCAGGATAAGAAAAAAGATTGTTATAAGTGTTGCTGCGGCAATAGCGGCTCTTGCAGCCCTGATAGTTGGCGGAATTTATGTATATAAATGGATGCAGGTCAACAGACTTGTGAAACTTAAGACGGATGAGATGTCATTTAATTATATGGCAAGTCCCTATATTGCAGATGACCTTGAATATTTAAAAAGGAATGATATATGTGATATTTCAGACGTCTATATTACCGGCAATTCTGAGGACTATCTTTATATGACGTATTACATCAGTTACGATAATAAATCTCTTTCGGATGTGAAAGTATATAAGGAACTTATTTCAAGGTCTGGCAGATATAAGGATAATATTGTATGGCATAATGAAGTTAATGAAGATAAGTTGGAAAAAGGAAAGATTACCTTGACGGATAACAGGTTTATAATATATGTTGGAAATCTTGACGAAACACAGAAAGAAGAACTGTTTAATGACCTTGCAATAGAAGTTGTGTTTGCCAATGACATGTACAAGTCGGAAAAGATTATTGCGGATACAAAAGACTGCAGGTTAAATTATATAATTAAGACGGCTGAAGATTACAAACGTGTTGAAAAATATTACGGGGATTATAATGATTGGAAATATAATACTTCGGATATTTACAGAGGTCTTGGCTATCTCACCACAGGCGACATAGCATTGGGCATAGCAACCGGATTTTTTGCTGTACCTGATTATGATATGAGATACATAATGACAGAAGGAAATGCTGCATATAATTATCTTTTTGATATCGGCGATGTTGACGGATACGGTATTCTTATAGAAACGCCATATAATCTTATGACAAAAGAACATATAAATGATAATGTCGCAGAAAATACCTATATTGTTAAAAAAGATACGGGGGAACGTGTAATGTGTATTGCAGGTGCCACTCTGGAACAGTTAGAGAAAATTACAGGAAGAGAATATACAATATATGGATATAATAATTAAGAAACAGTAGAACAAAGAAAATAAATTAGTTGTTTATTTTTAACCGCCCATTTGTTATAATGAAGAATGTTTGATTAAAAAAATATTTGCTTCAGGAGGAACATCAATGGGCGGCTTTTTTGGCGTAGCATCTAAGGAAAGTTGTACTTTCGATTTATTTTTTGGAACGGATTACCATTCACACCTTGGAACAAGGCGTGCAGGTATGGCAGTGTATGGAGAGAACGGCTTCAGCAAATCCATACATAATATAGAAGGTTCACCATTCAGAACTAAGTTTGAAAAGGAACTTAATACACTGAACGGTAATATGGGAATAGGATGTATATCAGATTATGAGGCACAGCCTATATTGGTGAGATCACACCATGGAAGCTTTGCAATTACGACGGTAAGCAAAATTAACAATGCTGATCAGCTTGTTGAAGACATACTTAAGGGAACCACGCATTTCTTTGAGATGAGTAACGGAGAGATTAATTCCACGGAACTTGTAGCGGCACTTATTAACCAGAAAGATAATATTATAGATGGTATTAAGTATGCGCTTGATGTAATCGACGGTTCTTTGTCATTACTTATACTTACTCCTATGGGAATATATGCTGCGAGGGACAAGTACGGAAGAACACCTGTTGTCCTTGGCAGGAAGGAAGATGCCAGATGTGCATGCTTTGAAAGTTTTTCATATCTGAATCTTGGATATTCGGCTGACAGGGAACTGGGACCGGGCGAGATAGTATTTTTCAATGCCGATGAGTGCAAGACACTTGTTGCTCCCGGCAATAACTATAAAGTATGTACCTTCCTCTGGGTATATTACGGTTATCCTTCAGCAAGTTATGAAGGCGTAAGTGTTGAAAGCATGAGATATAACTGCGGTAAACTGCTTGCCAGAAGAGATAATGTGGATGTAGACGTTGTTGCGGGAATACCTGATTCAGGAACAGCCCATGCAATAGGCTATGCTAATGAGTCAGGAATACCTTTCTCAAGACCGTTTATCAAATACACACCTACATGGCCACGTTCTTTTATGCCTACGATACAGACAAAGAGAGATTTAATTGCACATATGAAGCTCATTCCTGTGCATGACCTTATTAAGGATAAGAAACTTTTACTTATAGATGATTCTATTGTAAGAGGAACACAGTTAAGGGAGACTACGGAATTCCTTTACGAAAGCGGTGCAAAAGAAGTACATATAAGACCTGCCTGCCCACCTCTTCTTTTTGGATGTAAATATCTTAATTTCTCCCGCTCGAAGTCAGAAATGGAGCTTATTGCGAGAAGAGTTATTGAAGAACTTGAGGGTGGAGAAGTCTCAATGGAGACATTACAGGAGTATGCTGACCCTGATAATGAAAAATATCAGAAGATGGTAGATAAGATTTGTGAAAAGCTTAAATTTACATCATTAAGATTCCACAGGCTTGATGATATGCTTGAGTCTGTAGGCATAGATCCTGACCATCTTTGTACATATTGTTGGAACGGAAAGGAATAATATATACATTTGGAGGAACGGTTGTGAAAAAAGGATTCGATAATGACAAATATCTTAGGACACAGTCCGAACACATAAAGGAACGGATTGCACAGTTTGGAAATAAATTATATCTGGAATTTGGAGGAAAGCTCTTTGATGATTATCATGCATCAAGAGTTCTTCCGGGATTTGAACCGGATTCAAAGTTACAGATGCTTCTTCAGCTGAAGGAGCAGGCCGAAATAGTAATAGTAATCAGCGCAGAAGACATTGAAGATAACAAAATCCGAGGCGATTTCGGAATTACCTATGATGATGATGTATTAAGACTTATTGATGCATTCCAGTCAGTAGGACTTTTTGTGGGAAGTGTATGTCTTACAAAGTTTGCAGACCAGCCTTCGGCTAAGTTCTTTCAGGAAAAACTTGCAAAATTAGGAATTAAATCCTACAGACATTACAAGATACCGGGATATCCAAGTGATGTTGAAAAAATAGTAAGTGATGAAGGATATGGCAAAAATGATTATATTGAGACAGAAAAACCGCTTGTTGTAATTACGGCACCGGGACCGGGAAGCGGAAAAATGGCAGTATGTCTTTCACAGCTTTATCATGAACATAAGAGAGGCGTGGATGCGGGATATGCTAAGTTTGAGACATTTCCAATCTGGAATCTCCCTTTAAAACATCCTGTTAACCTTGCTTATGAAGCAGCAACAGCAGACCTTAATGATGTTAATATGATTGATCCGTTTCACCTTGAAGCATACGGAGAAACCACGGTTAATTATAACAGGGATATAGAGATATTCCCCGTAGTTAATGCCATGTTTGAATTGATTTTTGGAACAAGCCCTTATAAATCACCTACAGATATGGGTGTTAATATGGCGGGCAACTGTATTTTTGATGACGAAGCCTGCAAAGAGGCATCTGAACAGGAGATAATCAGAAGATATTACAAGTGCCTTAAGGACATTAAACAGTTCGGACATACAAAAGATGATAAATTTAAGCTTGAACTTCTTATGAAACAGGCGGGAATCAGCGTTGATAAGAGAAAAGTTGTAAAAGCGGCTCTTGACAGGGAAGAAGAGACAGGCGGACCTGCAATGGCGATAGAACTTAATGACGGAAGAATTGTTACCGGCAAGACAAGTGAGCTTCTCGGAGCATCAGCATCGGCACTTATTAATTCTCTTAAAGTACTGGCTGGAATTGAACATGAAGTTAAACTGATTGCACCTGAAGCAATAGAACCTATACAGAAATTAAAGACAGGATATCTTGGAAGCCGCAATCCAAGACTTCATTCGGATGAGATACTTATAGCCCTTTCTACAACAGCGGCAAGAAGTGATGAAGCGGCAAGAACCCTTGATAAATTATCAGAATTAAAGGGCGCGCAGGCTCATTCTTCAGTCATCCTTTCATCCGTGGATGAGCAGATATTCCGGAAATTAGGAATTAATCTTACCTGTGAACCTAAGTATGAACAGGATGAGAGAAGATATCACAAGAACTAATTATAATCAACCTGCATCATGCAAAGCCCTGATGCCGGAGCTGTGAATCCGGCAAGAGACCTGTCTTTTGCCTCAAACAGTTCAGGAATGGATGATACATCACGTTTACCAAAACCTACCTCAAGAAGTGTACCGGTAAGTATTCTTACCATATGTTGGAGAAAACCGGTTCCGTGGTAGGTAAAACGTATGTATTGTCCTTTTTTTATTATCTGTATTGAATCAACTTCTCTTACGGTTGATTTCTTCATCTTTGGATTACTGCAGAAACTTGCATAATCATGTATTCCCATAAGAAGTTTTGCAGCTTCTTCCATTTTTCCGATATCCGGGGTTTCTTCAATGTAGTAGACATATTTTCTGTCAAATACAGGCTTTAGAGGACCTGTATAACAGGTGTAACAATAGGTCTTGCCTACAGCTTTGTAACGGCTGTGGAATCTTTCGGCAGCTTCTTTTACTTCAAGAACGCATATATCGTCAGGAAGATACCTGTTCATATAATCACGGATTGCATCGGTTGACATATCGGTCTCAAGGAAAGCATTGGCAATCATGGCTTTTGCATGAACACCTGCATCCGTACGTCCGCAGCCTATGACTTCCGGTACTTTTTCGGAAGAGACCATTCTCTGGAGGACGGTTTCTATTTTGCCCTGAATGGTTAAATCGGTATTGGGCTGATGTTCCCAGCCGAAATATCTTGTTCCGTCAAACATTATCTTAAATTTAAAATTTTGTCTCATAAATTAACACCTCTGTTGTCAGTTTAACATACCGGTGGTAGAATTAACATAATAAATTTAAGCGAGGATAATAATGAGCAGAATTTTAATTGTAGAAGATGATGAGACATTAAGAGGTGAGCTTTCCTATTTTCTCATAGGAAACGGTTACGAGGTAAGTGTAATAACGGATTTTAAGGATACGCTTGATGAGATGTTAAAGACGGATACGGAGCTTATTCTTCTGGATTTGAATCTTCCGGGGATTGACGGGCAGACGTTACTCCGCATGTATCGTAAAGAAAAAAATACCCCGGTCATCATTGTTACAAGCAAAGATACGGAAATGGATGAACTTATATGTATGACTTACGGGGCGGACGATTTTGTTTCAAAACCGTATAATCCGGCACTTCTTCTTTTGCATATTGAGGCTGTTTTAAGGAGAAACGGAGGAGATGAGAATGTTATAAGATACAGGGACATCACTCTTAATCTTTCAAAGTCTTCTATATCGGGGAATGGCAATGAAATAGAGCTTTCAAAAAATGAATGCAGGATTCTTAATTATATGTTCAGAAACAGTGGGAAAATTGTATCAAGGGACGATATTATGAATTACCTTTGGGATGACTGTGAGTTTGTTGACGATAATACTTTAACCGTTAATATAACGAGAGTGCGTCATAAACTGGCAGAATTAGGGTACGGCGATGTGATAAGCACAAAGAGAGGACAGGGTTATTATATTGAAGCTTAAGGATTTTTTACATGATAAAATATCATATATCGTTATATATTTTATATTTATTATACTTACGGTTCTTATGTTAAACGCTTTCAAGGTGGATAAAAGCTGCATTATTGCGCAAACCGGTATTTTCAGTGTAATGTATTTTGGCTGTATGGCAGCAGAATTTATTAAGAAAAAGAAGTTTTATGATAATATAAAGTCTGTAATGGCTGAACTTGATAATAAGCTGCTTATTGCAGAACTTGTTCCCGGCTGCGATTTTACTGAAGGCAGAATTCTTAAAGAACTGCTATACGAAACCGGCTATTGTTACGGTAACCGTATTAACGAACTGTCCTGTTCCGTAGAGGATTTTAAGGAATATGTTGAGATGTGGATACATGAAGTCAAGATTCCTCTTTCAAGCCTTATGCTTATGAATTACAACAGGAATGATGATGTGGTAACAAGGTCGGCGGGACTTTCAGAGCTTGATAATTATCTTGAACAGATTCTTTATTATATAAGAGCTGATGTGTCAGATAAGGACTATCTCCTGAAAAAAGTGTCACTTGAAGAAATTATCAATCAGGTCATCGTCAAAAATAAGGAATTTTTAATAGGCAGAAGAATTAAAATAAAAAAAGAAAATCAGGAAAAAACCGTTGTTACCGACTCAAAATGGATGGAATTTATAATAAATCAGATTTTGAATAATAGTATTAAGTATTCAAAAGATAATCCGATTATTTCTTTTTATACAATGGAAGATGACGAATCGGTAATACTCGTGATAGAAGATAACGGAATAGGAATAGAACCCTCTGATTTAGACAGGGTATTTGATAAATCTTTTACCGGTATCAACGGCAGAATGGGAAGAAAATCAACGGGAATGGGACTTTACCTTTGCAGGAAGCTTTGTAAGAAGCTGGGCCACGTTATATCCGTGGAGTCGTCTGTGGGAGAGTACACTAAAGTCAGGATTTCTTTCGGAAAAAATGAATTTTATAGTGACGTTACATAGAACCTTACAAAAATGTAAGGTTTTTGTCATATCAATCAATGGTTGTCATAAAGGATATTTTGTATTATGTAGCCATAATCAATGAAAGAGGAAAATAATATGGAAAAAATATTAGAATTAATCAATGTTGAAAAGTATTATGGCAGCAAAGGAAACATTACAAAAGCCCTTGATAAAGTAAGTTTTGAAGTGGAAAAAGGCGAGCTTATCAGTATTATGGGCGCCAGTGGTTCCGGTAAAACAACGCTTCTTAACTGTATTTCCACAATAGACCGTGTAACAAGCGGCAGAATAATAATTGGCGGAGAAGACATCACATCATTAAGAGGCAGCAGATTAAATGCTTTCAGAAGGGAAAAATTAGGTTTTATTTTTCAGGATTTTAACCTTCTTGATACTCTGACAGGATATGAAAACATAGCCCTTGCATTATCCATCCAGAATGTGGGAGCAAGAGAAATTGAGAAAAGGATAATGGAAATAGCTGACACCCTTAATATTAAAGATGTCCTTAAAAAGTACACATACCAGATGAGCGGCGGGCAGAAGCAGAGAGTAGCTTCCGCAAGAGCACTGATTACTAATCCCGAACTTATACTTGCGGATGAACCTACGGGAGCACTTGATTCCAAATCGGCAAGAGAACTTCTTGTCACCATGGAAAAGATGAATAAAGAGATGAATGCAACAATCCTTATGGTAACCCATGACGCATTTACCGCAAGTTATTCAAAACGTGTTATTTTTATTAAGGATGGTCATATCTTTAATGAAATAAGGCGTGGCAGCGATAACAGAAAGCAGTTTTTTGAAAAGATAATAGATGTAGTTACAATGCTTGGAGGGGATTTGAATGACGCTCTTTAATATTTCCTTAAAAAACATCCGCAAAAGTTTTAAAAATTACTTAATCTTTTTTATCACCACCATATTCGGTGTGGCAATTTTTTATGTATTTAATTCACTGTCAGATCAGGCAGTAATGTTAAAAATTAATGAGAGCAACGTTTCGTTAATTGATACGCTTGGAAGCATAATGTCAGTTATAAGTGTGTTTGTGGCAGTAGTTCTTGGCTTCCTTATAGTATATGCCAATACCTTTCTTATTAAAAGGCGCAACAAGGAATTCGGAATATATCTGATTCTTGGCATGGGAAAAGTAAAAGTAGCAGCGATTCTTATTATTGAAACTGTTGTGATAGGAATTATTTCCATGGCAGCAGGCCTTATCGTTGGAATAGCCGCCTCACAGGGAATGAGTATTTTAATTGCCAATCTCTTTGAAGCAGACCTGACTAAGTTCCGGTTTGTTGTGTCAGAAGCAGCCATTATGAAAACGATATTGTATTTCTGCATTATGTACGGTGTTGTGCTCATTCTTGATATAATCGTATCAGGAAGCCGCAGACTTATTAATCTCATTAATTCCGGTAAAAAAGGTGAAAAAGAAATTAACAGAAATCCTGTGCTCTGCGTTATTGTGTTTATTATAGCCTGTATTTTACTTGGTACGGCATATTATAAAGTTACCGCAGGAATGGAGGATATAGACTCTATTGCAGGCGTTGCAACCCAGATAGTAAAGGGTATTGTGGGAACATTTCTTCTGATGTTTTCAATTTCCGGTCTGTTTTTACTCCTTGTAAGGGCAAAAAAGAAATTTTACTATAAAAAACTTAACGCATTTACCACAAGGGAGATAAGCAGCAAAATCAATACGGCGGTATTCTCAGCGGGAATAATAAGCCTTATGATGTTTTTCTCAATATGTTGTCTGTCAACGGTATTTTCCGTTAAAAAATCAATAGACAATAATATTAAAAAACTTATACCTGTTGATATCCAATATGAGACCCTGCATACAAGGGATGCAGCCAACGACCCTCCTATCGACGAGCTTGTTGACAAGCTTGTGAAAGATAAGAGCAATCTTGAAGATATGTTTACCGTTAATATGTATTATATGGATAATGATAATTATCATTTTAATCAGATAAGCGAGTATATGCATGTATCGGATTACAATAAGGTCGCAAGACGTTTCGGCAATGAAGAAATAGAACTTAAAGATGACGAATATGCTGTAATCGGTAATATGGAGCAGATGATGGGCAAAAATTATCTTAAGCCGGATGGTGCCGTTATTACGATTAATGGCAAGGAATATAAGCCTCAATCCGGGGACATGTACTATGGATTTGTATACATTGATAATTATGAAGACTGCTATGGTAAATATATCGTCCCCGATGATGTGGATTTTTCTGACGCTGAAGCGCATATGGAAGTGCTTATGGCAGATTTGAAAGGAGATAAAAACACATATAAAGATACGAATAAGAAAATATATTTTGATGATGTTGTGTACGGGGCAAGAGAAGGCGGGTACTATATGAATGTCTACTGCAAATACGAAATTATTAACGTAAGTACAAGACTAACGGTAGTGCTTGTATTTGTGGGAATATACCTTGGAATAGTATTCATTATCACAGGGGCGGCAATTCTGTCACTTAAACTTTTGTCTGAATCCGTAAGAAATAAAGAAAAATATACAATTCTGCGAAAAATAGGTGTTGATAACAGGATGATTAGAAAATCCGTATTTACCCAGTGTATGATATATTTCGGACTTCCACTTTCCGTTGCTGTCATACATTCAGTTTTCGGAATACAGACCTGTACCAAAATAATGGGCTTTTACGGTAAGTCGGGACTTTTGTATTCCATACTTGTCACAGCTCTTATAATCGTATTGATTTACGGAGGATATGCCCTTGCGACTTATCTCGGAAGTATAAGAATACTTTCTGAAAAACAGGAATAAACTTATACAAAAACCATTGTGGTGATATATGAAATTTATAAAAATAAAAGGTAAAATAAAACAAAGATTAAAGCTGGTGCTGCCATTGACGGCACTGGCTTTACTTGCTGTTATCGGAATTATCGGACAGTCAAAGGTTAAGGCGGCAGGAAGAAAAATACCTATATATTCGGTAAAAAGGGAGGATAAGAAGGTTGCACTCAGTTTTGATGCCGCATGGGGTAACGAGGACACACAGATTTTACTTGAAACACTTGATAAATATGATGTAAAAGTAACTTTTTTCATGACCGGAGGCTGGATTGAAAGCTATCCGGAAGATGTGAAATCAATTTTTGCCCATGGCCATGACCTTGGAAACCACAGTGAAAAACACAAGCACATGAGTACGATTTCCATGAGAGAGTGTGAAGAAGAATTAATGGGGCCACATAAAAAAGTACAGGAACTTACGGGATATGATATGTTTCTTTTCAGACCGCCTTACGGAGATTACAATAATACATTAATAGAGGCAGCAGACGAATGTGGTTATTATACGATACAATGGTCCGTTGACAGTCTTGACTGGAAAGATTACGGTGCGGACAATATCGTTAAAACCGTTCTTAACCATAAAAATTTAAAAGACGGGGCAATTATTCTTATGCACAATGGCGCAAAGTATACAAAGGATGCACTTCCCCGTATCATTGAAGGCCTTAAAGAAAAAGGATATGAGATTGTTCCTGTTTCGCAGATTATATATACGGATAATTATGAAATTAACCATGCGGGAGAACAGATAAAAAAATGAAACTTTATTTTACATAAAGACAAATATGCTGTAAAATCTGATTATAACCAATCGGAGGTCAGGTATATGAGTTATTTCTGGAAAAACGGGCTTGTAGAGCTCAAAATGATAAGAGAAGAAGACAGCCATAATTTTTATGATGTTCTTATGGACACACAGACAAGAAAACAGGCGGAGCATGGCATATATCTTCCCGCAACGGTTCAATATGCCAAAGATATGGCGGACAATGCCATGGTAAATAATGAGCAGGGTGACGAACTTTGGTTTTCCATAAGAAATATGGATGAAGAACCTGTGGGATATGCCGTAATTGACTGGATAAATGAAAAGATGGGCAATGCACAGCTAAGCATAACCGTTTACAGACAGTACAGAGGTTTAGGTTATGCGGGAAGTGCAGCGTCAATCCTTCTTGAATATCTTTTTAATGAGAGGCGGTTCCATAAAGTCGGATGTAACGTTATGGAAGATAATGAAGAGGGCAAGACGTTTGTGGAAAGTATGGGATTTACCCTTGACGCATTCAGAAGCGGGATGTTTTATACCGGGGGACATTATACAGGAGAACTGTACTATTCACTCCTTGATTTTGAATATAACGGCACAGGCACGGACAAAGAAAGAGCAAGAAAGAACTATAAAGGCTTTGAAGTATTTGATTCCACACTGGGAAATTCAGAAAAACATACTGCCAAAGGCCCGTTGGTATGGGAGCAAAGACCTTATTACTGGGAATATGACGGAATAGTCTTAAGTGATATGAACGAGGAGGAATACCGCATCAATCATGGGATGATATATGATACGGAAAGCTGTATTTTTTTTGACAGCGATGTGAAACTGCCTTATGAACCGGATTCCCTCAGTGATTTTGAAGCGGAACACCTGAATTTCGGATGTGAGGATGACAGGATTGAATTTTCAATATGGGATCTTGAAGACAATTATGCAGGCTGTATTAATCTTTGCGGTATTGATAAGAAAAATGGTAAATTTTCCTTTAGCGTGTATATTTTGCCGGAACACAGGGGAAAAGGATATTCGGTAAAGGCATTGAAACTTGTATTAAATTACGCATTTAATGAGCTTAGGATGAATAAAATGGTTTCCTGTGTCAATATGGGCAATGACGCGTCCGCAGCGATGATGAGAAGTGTCGGCTGTGTGGTGGAGGGTGTATCCAGGGACAGCGAATATTACCATGGACATTACGTTGATACGGTTATGTTCGGACTTACGGCAGAAGATTTTAAAAAACATTGCACCGACAGCAAATAATGTTATAATTAACGTAGGATATATTTTTGGGAGGCTTTATGGCAGGCAGAACGAGAAAAATAATAAGTGCAGTCATGGCTGCTCTGATGATAATGGCTGCAGGAGGCTGCGGCAGCAGTAATAAGGAAATACCCTCATCCGCTGATAACAGCCAGTATGTATCTGAGACAAAGGATAATGGCAACGTAACCGATGGAAAAGAATATGATATCGATAACGGCGGTCTGCCCTATGATGAAGAAACTGTATATAACCAGCTTTTTGACATCAATAATAAGGTGGAAATAGATGTGGACATATCTGATGATGAACTTGCAAAAATGCAGAGTGATTACAACCGTTATGATAACATGGGAAGCAAATCGCCTATATACAGAAAATGTGACTTGAAGATATCAATTACATCTGATGGTGTTAAGAATACTTATATAATCAGAAATACCGGCATAAGAATGAAGGGCAATACCTCAAGGACCGCATTTTACGACAGCAATTCCGGAGTATATTCACTTATACATTTTAAAGTGGATTTTACGGAAACTTTTGATGATGAGCAGTATTACGGCGGGGACAGCGATTATGACCTTGATATAGATAAAGAGAAACAGCAGAACAGGACTTTTGCAACACTTGACAGTATGGAGATAAAGTGGAACCAGACATCCGACAGCACATATGTGAGAGAATATTACGCCTGTGAGATGTACAGGGATTTCGGGATACTGGCGCAAAGAACCAATCTTGCTTCAATTAATCTTGGGGATGTGCACGAAGGCATATTTAAAATCTATGAACCGGTTGACAAGAAATTCATAAAAAGATATGTTGCGGAAGAAGACCGCGGCGGAGATTTGTATAAATGCGGCTGGACAAGGAACGGAGCCACATTCCTTACCAATGTTTCCTACGGAATAGAAGATAAGGAGAACAGAAAGTTCTACAACTATGATTTAAAGACCAACAAAAAGACTTCAACACATGAATCTTTTTTAAAACTTATCAGATATCTTAACGGAAGCAATGTTGACAAAGAAGGGCTGTCAGAGTATATAGATATGGATTATTTTCTGAGATTTTCGGCTGTTTCGTACTTTGTGGGCAATCCTGACGATATGAGAAATGATTATAATAATTATTACATATATTTCCTCAAAAGCAGTAATAAAATGATAATTATTCCGTATGATAATGACAGATGTTTCGGTATTACGGCACAGTACAATCCTTCCGGTGATGCAATGACAGGTGTTAAGTGGGAAAGTGAAAGAGCTGTGGGCAACGGAGGCTTACCACAGGAGAATCCGCTTGTACGGTATACAATTACAAGAACAGGATTTTTTACGGAAGAATTTAAGGCAGAGCTTGATAAAGTTGCGGACAGCGAATGGCTCACATATGATAAATTCAGCAAAATATATGAGATAGCATTTAATAATTACAAAGATGATACAGTGCCGGGTAAGACTATGTATAATGTCTATAACTTTGATTACAAGTTTAATATTGATAAAAGCAGCGGGCTTGGAAGCAGTAATGGTAATGCTTCCTTTAAAGATTATATAGATGCAAAACTTAAATTTTATAATAACAACAGGTAAGGAGGCTTTTATATGAACAATAATTATGTAATAGCTATAACAAGAACATGCGGAAGCGGTGCAACAAGCATAAGCAGAATTTTGGGAGAAAGACTGGGTATTAATGTATACGACAGAAATCTTTTAAGACTTGCATCCGACGACAGCGGAATTAATGAAGAATTATTTGCAAGAGCTGACGAGCATATGAAACAAAGTCTGCTTTACAGAATTTCCAAAAAAGTATATAACGGGGAAATAATCCCACCTGACAGCAATGATTTTACATCCAACGATAATCTTTTTAATTATCAGGCAAAAGTATTAAAAGAACTTGCGGCAAATGAATCTTTTATATGTATTGGAAGGGCAGCAGATTATATTTTAAAGGATAATCCTAATCTTATAACCATATTTATATGTGCACCTATGGATAAATGTATAAAAAGAGAAATGGAACTTCTCTCATTTGACGCAAAAAAGGCTGAACAGCACATAATTACCACAGATAAATACAGAGCCGGTTTTTATAAATATCATACCGGAAGAGAATGGAAAAATCCTGAAAATTATGATTTGTGTCTTAATACAGGCAAATTTGATTATGAGACCTGCGTTGATATTATTGAAAATTATATAAAGACAAGATTGGCAGGAAATAACTAAGATGAAAAGACTGCTAATATATCTTAAGGGATACATAAAGGAGTGTATCTTTGGACCGCTTTTTAAGCTGCTTGAAGCGACTTTTGAGCTTATTGTACCCCTTGTTGTGGCTGCGATAATCGATACGGGAATCGAAACCGGCAATAAAGGTTATATAGTCTCAAGAGCAGGTATTTTAATAGGACTTGCAGTTGTGGGACTTGCCAGCTCCATAATCGCACAGTATTTTGCGGCAAAAGCTGCTACGGGATTTGCAACAGAATTAAGACATTCATTATTTGAACATATCGGTACATTTTCTTTTACGGAAATTGATGATATCGGAACCGCCAGACTGATTACGAGAATGACAAGTGACGTTAATTCTGTCCAGAGCTGTGTCAATATGGTTCTCAGACTTTTTCTGCGTTCTCCTTTCATTGTTTTTGGCGCAATGATAATGGCATTTACAATAGATGTAAAGTGTGCACTTATATTCTGTGTGGCAATACCTGCTTTGTCGGTAGTTGTATTTTCAATAATGCTTATATCAATCCCTCTTTTTAAGAAGGTACAGGGCGGACTTGACAATATTCTTAAGATAACCAGGGAAAATCTTACAGGAACCAGAGTTGTAAGAGCCTTTAACAAAGAAGATGAAGAAATTAAAGAATTTAACGCGGGTAATGACACTCTTAATAAGAATCAGTTGTTTGCAGGTAAGATATCCGCACTTATGAATCCTCTGACATTTATAATTGTTAATTTTGCCATGATTATACTTATATACAGCGGTGCAATTAAAGTAGATTCGGGAACCCTTAAACCGGGACAGGTTATTGCTCTTGTAAATTATATGTCACAGATTCTTGTGGAGCTTATCAAACTTGCCAATCTTATCATTCAGGTTACTAAAGCCCTTGCATCTGCAAACAGAATAGCCGAGATATTTGACATCCACAGTTCAATGGCTTTCCCTGAAATCTCGGAAAAAGAAGAAAATACGGAATATGCCGTTGAGTTCAATAATGTATCATTAACCTACAATAAAGGCGGAGCACCTTCAATATCCGGTCTTAACATCAAGGTCAGAAAAGGCGAGACCATAGGAATTATTGGAGGAACGGGTTCAGGCAAAACAACGCTTGTCCATATGATTCCAAGATTCTATGATGCGACAGAAGGCGAAGTTAAGATTAACGGTGTCAACGTTAAAAATTATTCCAAGGAAGATATCAGAAACAAAGTCGGCATAGTAATGCAGAAAGCCGTACTTTTTGACGGCACCATAAGAGACAATATGAAATGGGGCAGGGAAAACGCTACGGATTCAGAGATATTTGACGCACTTGAAGAAGCACAGGCACTTGATTTTGTCAAGGAAAAAGAAGGCGTGCTTGATTACCACATTGCACAGGGCGGCCGTAATCTTTCAGGCGGACAAAGACAGCGTCTTACGATTGCCAGGGCTTTTGTGAAACAGCCGGAAATCCTTATCCTTGATGACAGTGCATCAGCACTTGACTATGCTACCGATGCAAGGCTCAGAAAAGCAATCTCTGAAATGGCAAACAGACCTACAACATTTATTGTATCCCAGAGGACCGCTTCTTTAAGAAGTGCGGACAGGATTATCGTTCTTGAAGACGGCGAAGTAGCAGGAATAGGTACTCATGACGAACTTATTAAAAATTGCAGTGTATATGTTGAAATATATGGTACTGATGGAAATAAACAGGCCGGAGGTGCAGATTAATGAACCAGAAAGTTACAGTCAAAAAGATATTCAAATATCTCACACATTATAAGCTGAGCATTATATTCTCTCTTCTGTTTGCATTTATCACGGTTGCGGGACAGCTTGCAATTCCGGTTTTACAGGGTAAGGCAATCGACAGGATAATCGGTGCCGGCAATGTTGACATAAAGGGAATAATAATGATTCTTATTATCATAGCGGTAACAGTGGCAGCAACGGCTTTGTTCCAGTGGATAATGAATGTAATCAACAATAAGATTACCTATTCCATTGTCAGGGATATAAGAAAGGACGCATTTGAAAAACTTCAGATCCTTCCGGTAAATTATGTTGATACACATCCGGCCGGGGAAATAGTAAGTAAGGTAATAGCAGATGTAGACCAGTTCGCAGATGGTCTGCTTATGGGATTTACGCAATTTTTTACAGGCATTATGACAATAATAGGCACACTTGTTTTTATGTTTATATATGACTGGAAAATAACAATGGTGGTTGTACTTGTTACTCCGGCATCATTCTTTATTGCATCATTTATAGCAAAAAGAACCTATAATATGTTTAAGAAGCAGTCGGAAGCGAGGGGCGAGCAGACTTCCCTTATTGATGAAATGATTGGTAATGAAAAAATTGTACAGGCGTACAGTATGGAAGATAATTCACTGAAAAGGTTTGATGAAATTAACGGAAAACTTCAGAAGTATTCCCTTGATGCAACCTTTTTTTCATCACTTTCCAATCCTTCAACAAGATTTGTCAACAATGTAGTATATGCACTTGTGGCATTTGTGGGAGCGTTTTCTGTTATGAGAGGCGGACTCACGGTAGGTTCTCTTTCGGCTTTATTAAGTTATGCCAACCAGTATATGAAACCATTTAATGAAATATCCGGCGTTGTTACGGAATTACAGAATGCTATAGCCTGTGCTGGCCGTGTTATTGACCTTATAGATGAGACACCTATGAAGAAAGACCCTGATAACGAACTTGTGGTAAAAGACGGTGAAGGTAAAATTGACCTTGAGGATGTATGCTTCTCTTACGATAAGTCAAAAGAACTTATTAAGAATTTCAACCTCCATGTAAAGCCGGGTGAAAGGGTTGCCATAGTAGGACCTACAGGTTGTGGTAAAACAACGGTAATTAATCTGCTTATGAGATTTTATGATGTGGATTCAGGAAGCATTAAAATAGAAGATGTGGATATTAAAGATGTTACAAAGAAGAGCTTAAGAAGCAATTACGGCATGGTCCTTCAGGAAACGTGGTTAAAGTCAGGTACAATTAAAGAGAACATCATCACGGGCAGACCTGATGCTACGGATGAAGAAATCGTCGCAGCCGCAAAGGCGGCACATGCCCATGGATTTATCAAGAGACTTCCAAACGGCTACGATACCGTTATAGGTGAAGACGGAGGTAATCTTTCACAGGGACAGAAACAGCTTCTTTGCATTGCAAGGGTAATGTTGTGTCTCCCACCTATGCTTATACTTGATGAAGCAACCTCTTCAATCGATACGAGAACCGAAATGAAGATACAGCATGCGTTCTCAATAATGATGGAAGGTAGAACGAGCTTCATAGTAGCACACCGTCTGTCAACGATTAAGTCGGCAGATATTATTATTGTTATGAAAGACGGTAATATTATTGAACAGGGTAACCATGAAGAACTGCTGGCAAAGGGTGGTTTTTATTCGGTTTTGTATAACAGTCAATTCTCTTAAAAAATCTTGGTAAAATTGTAAAAAAAGCTGGCAAATTGTGAAAAAATTTTGTATAATATTTATAGTTTATTTTATAGTTTATTTTATGGAGGCAATTTTTGTATGTTTAGTCAGTTATTTGGTAAATATCTGGTGGAGCAGAAAGCTCTTTCGGACGATACATTGAAGAACATTCTTAAGGAACAGGAAGGTACAAGAGTCAGACTTGGAACAATTGCTGTAGCTGATGGATTACTTACAGAAGCACAGGCAGATGAGATTAATCATCTCCAGACACAGATGGATAAGAGGTTTGGTGATATAGCTGTTGAACAGAAATATCTTACTGAGAATCAGGTCAGTACCCTTCTTAAAAAGCAGGGTAATTCTACAATGAAATTCTATCAGCTTCTTACTGATATGGCAGGTTTAAGCTTGTCTAAGATAGATGAGTATATGAATGGATTTAAGAGTACCAACGGATTTACGGATGGTGAATTAGAAGCTCTTAAGGAAGAAGATATAGAGAAACTTATTCCCCTTTTTGCTGCAACTATGAATACCATGGTGACTTCCCTTTCAGGACTTGTATTGAGAAATTTAACGAGATTCGTTACATCTGATTTTTATCCTGAGAGAATGAGAAAGGCAAAAGATTACGAATATACGGTTCTTGCAGGACAGGCAATTAAGGGAGACCATTCATTATACCTTGGTTTTGCCGCACAGAATGATATGAGCGGGGTCATTGAACTTGCAAAGGGATTTGCAAAGGAAGATAATAATCTTACAAGCGATGAAGTGTATGATGCCGTATGTGAATTCTGTAACCTTAACAATGGACTTTTTGCATCTGAATCAAGCAAGAATGGCATTGAGATTGATATGCTTCCGCCTGAAGTATATGTGAGACAGAAGATTTCAGGTTCAGCCTATGTAATGCCTGTTGTAATTAATAACTGTCATATTGATATGATAATTTCTGTTGATGAAAGCTTTAGAGCCGGAGAGACAGCACATAAGGTTGAGGTAATACATAAAGATTCGGTTGGTAATGCGGATTCTTCCAAGGGAACGGTTATGATAGTTGATGACTCGGCACTTATCCGTAAGATGTTAAGAGCAATGCTTGAGAAGAATGGTTATGCTGTAACAGCAGAAGCCTGCAACGGAGAAGAAGCAGTCCAAAAATATAAAGAGAATAAAGTAGATGTAGTTACGCTTGATATTACAATGCCTAAGATGGATGGTGTAGCTGCACTTAAAGAGATAATGGCTTATGACAAGGATGCCAGGGTAATGATGATTACTGCGGCAGGTCAGCAGGATAAGATTGTTGAAGCATTAAAGAGCGGTGCTTTACAATTTATCATGAAGCCATTTAATGAAGAAGATGTTCTTAAGAATTTTAGGGATGTTTTAGGTAAATAAGCTTTTTTTTCTACTAGTAGACTCCTTTCAAATATCGAAGGCTGCGGGATTTCCCGCAGCCTTCGCTTTTTACATATGCTATAATATATATCGAATTTACAGAACCAGTTTCTTGAAGTTCTTCTTACCACGCTTGATAACTATTCCGTCACCGAAATTATCCTTTGTATAAGTCTTTTTAAAATCTGTTTCTTTTTCACCGTTGACAGTTACACCGCCCTGCTCAATATTTCTTCTGGCATCGGAACGTGTCTGGCAGAGACCTCCTGCAACAAGGAGTGTTATTAAATCGACTTCGCCGTCTTTGAAACAATCATCGTCTACTGTGGCTGTAGGCATGTTGGAGGCATCACCTGCACCAAATACCGAACGTGCACTTTCTTTTGCTTTCTCTGCTTCTTCCTTACCATGGACAAGAGCAGTAAGTTCGTATGCAAGGATTTCCTTGGCTTCATTTAACTGGCTGCCTTCCCAATTTTCCATCTTTTCAATTTCTGAAAGAGGGAGGAAAGTAAGCATTTTAAGACATTTGATAACATCTGCGTCATCAACGTTTCTCCAGTACTGGAAAAATTCATATGGAGAAGTTTTTTCAGGGTCAAGCCATACGGCACCTTTCTGTGTCTTACCCATTTTCTTTCCTTCGGAATTAAGGAGAAGCGTAATCGTCATTGCAGAAGCATCTTTTCCTAATTTACGTCTGATGAGTTCTGTTCCTCCTAACATATTACTCCACTGGTCGTCACCGCCGAACTGAAGGTTACAGCCGTATTTCTGGTAAAGTGTGTAGAAGTCAAAACTCTGCATAATCATATAGTTAAATTCAAGGAAACTTAATCCTTTTTCCATTCTCTGTTTGTAACATTCTGCGGTAAGCATCCTGTTAACACTGAAATGAGGACCGACTTCCCTTAACAAATCAACGTAGTTAAGGTCAAGGAGCCAGTCTGCATTGTTTACAAGAAGAGCTTTGTCATCGGAGAAATCTATAAATCTGCTCATCTGTTTCTTGAAACATTCCACATTGTGGTTAATGGTTTCCTTAGTCATCATTGAACGCATATCGTTACGGCCCGATGGGTCGCCTATCATAGCTGTACCTCCGCCGATAAGAGCGATTGGCTTGTTACCGGCCTCCTGAAGACGTTTCATAAGGCAGAGAGCCATAAAGTGGCCTACATGGAGACTGTCTGCGGTAGGGTCAAAGCCAATATAAAAAGTAGCCTTACCGTTATTGATTAAATCTCTGATTAGTGGTTCGTCTGTTACCTGGGCAATCAGACCTCTGGCCTGAAGTTCTTCATAAATTCCCATAATAAATCCTCCTGATATTATAAATAATAATAAAAAAAGCCCTTCAGCAAAAAGCTAAAGGACGACATATGCCGTGTTACCACCTTAATTCATACCGGACTCACATCCGATACCTTACCGGGTACAGAAATCTCGATACCCTGACATTATAACGTATGTCCTACGTTGCAGCCTACTGTTACTTCAGTGCAAAGCTCGGGGAGGTATTCATGTAATAACTATCCTGCGCCTCTCATCAGCCGGCAGCTCTCTGTTGGAATCGTCAGAACACTACTTGTTCCTTTCACAGCATTTAACAATGACATTATATACACATAAAAATTTTTCGTCAAGGCATAAATATATCTTTTTACTCGTTGAAAAGATTTTTGAAATCTGATATTATAACATTTAGCTATGTGAATTAGGAGGAACGTAATATGGATGCAGAAACAGTAGTTTCTAAAAATTTTATTGAACAGATAATTGAAAAAGATATAGCTGAAGGACATTGTAAAGTTGTTAAGACACGTTTCCCGCCGGAACCTAATGGATATCTTCACATTGGACATGCTAAGTCAATTCTTCTCAATTACGGACTTGCCTGTGAATATAATGGAAAGTTCAATATGAGATTTGATGATACTAACCCAACTAAGGAAAAGGAAGAATTTGTAGAATCAATTAAAGCAGACGTAAACTGGCTCGGTGCCGATTACGAGGACAGATTGTTCTTTGCGTCGGATTATTTTGATATAATGTATGAAGCAGCAGTTAAGCTTATTAAGAAAGGAAAGGCTTATGTATGTGACCTTTCACCTGATGAAATCAGGGAATACAGAGGTACATTAAGTGAACCCGGCAAGAACAGCCCATACAGGGACAGAAGCATTGAGGAGAACCTTGAACTTTTTGAAAATATGAAGAATGGTATGTATGAGGACGGTGCCAAGGTGCTTCGTGCCAAAATCGATATGTCATCACCTAACATCAACATGAGAGATCCTATCATCTATCGTGTTGCCCATCAGTCACATCACAGACAGGGAGATAAGTGGTGCATATATCCTATGTACGATTTTGCACATCCTATTGAAGATGCAACAGAAGGAATTACCCATTCTATATGTACATTGGAATTTGAGGATCACAGACCTCTTTATGACTGGGTTGTAAGGGAACTTGAATATGAGAATCCGCCAAAACAGATTGAATTTGCCAAGTTATACCTTACTAACGTCGTAACAGGTAAGAGATATATCAAGAAACTTGTAGAAGAAAAGATAGTAGACGGATGGGATGATCCAAGACTTGTATCCCTTGCGGCTTTAAGAAGAAGAGGCTTTACTCCTGATTCCATCAGGAAATTCGTTGAACTTTGCGGTGTATCCAAAGCCAACAGTTCTGTTGATTACGGTATGCTTGAATACTGTATAAGAGAAGACCTTAAGCTTAAAAGACCTAGGGTAATGGCAGTTCTTGATCCTGTCAAGCTTATAATAGACAATTATCCTGAGGGACAGGTTGAGATGTTAGAGGTAGATAATAACCTTGAAAATCCTGAACTTGGTAAGCGTCTTGTACCATTTAGCAGAGAACTTCTCATTGAAAGAGAAGATTTTATGGAGACTCCTCCAAGCAAATATTACAGATTATATCCGGGCAATGAAGTAAGGCTTATGAATGCTTACTTTGTAAAATGCACAGGCTGTGTCAAGGATGATAATGGGAACATTACGGAGATACATTGTACTTATGATCCGGAGACAAAGAGCGGAAGCGGCTTTACGGGACGTAAAGTTAAAGGAACAATACACTGGGTAAGTGCCGGGGAAGCATTGGTTGTTGAAGCAAGACTTTATGAAAATATCGTAGACGAGGAGAAAGGTGTATATAACAGTGACGGAAGTCTTAACCTTAATCCTAACTCATTAACAGTAATAGATAAATGCTATGTTGAACCATCCCTCAAGGACGCAAAGCCTTATGACAGCTTCCAGTTTGTAAGAAACGGATTTTTCTGCGTAGATTATAAAGATTCAAGTGAAGGACACCCTGTATTTAACAGAATAGTATCTCTTAAGAGTTCCTTCAAACTGAAATAGAAGGAGGAATAGAAAGTGAGTAATCTTTTTAACGGACTTGAGTCCATGGGACTTCAAGGCCTTGAAAACGTTAAAATATATGATGACGAACCTAAAAACACAGATAATAAGGCAGAAAAGCCTAAGACTCCGGAAGTTACGGAGGCTGACTATCTTTTTGACAAAACATATAAGTGCCCTGTCTGCGAAAAGGAATTTAAAGCCAAAATGGTTAGAGCAGGTAAGACCAGACTTATAGGTTCGGATTCGGATTTAAGACCTAAATATTCGGGAATTGATGCCATTAAATACGATGCAATTGTGTGTCCTTACTGCGGATATGCTTCATTAAGCAGGTTTTTTGGAAATCTCACAGACGGACAGATTAAGCTTATTACAGGTACTGTAACCGCTAATTTTAAGGGTATGCCTGAATATGGTGATATATATACTTATGATGAGGCTATAAGCAGACTTAAGCTTGTATTGCTGAGCACTATTGTCAAGAAAGGCAAAAACAGCGAAAAGGCTTATACCTGTCTTAAACTGGCGTGGATATACAGAGGATTATCGGAGCATCTTGCAGAGACGGGTGAACTTACAGAAGAAAAAGAAAAATTCTGTAAAAATAACGAAAATGAGATGTTAAAAAATGCACTTGAGGGATTTGTTGCAGCAAGACAGGGTGAGAATTTCCCTGTATGCGGAATGGATGAATGCACATTAGACTATCTTATTGCGGATATTGCAGTAAGAACCGGAAAACTTGACCTTGCTGAGCAGATGATATCCAATGTAATAGTATCGAGAAATTCCAATACAAGACTTAAAGATAAGGCAAGGACTTTACGGGATACGATTAAAGCAAGAAAATAGTTGAGGTAATTGAAATGAGTAAAGTAAAAGAAAAAAGGACACCAAAATTAATCAGCAAATTTAAAGAAACTAAATTTGCAAAAAAGGCTGATAAGGTATGGAACAGCAAAGTTCTGGGCAATCCGTGGGTGAGACTCGGGCTTCTGGCATTGTTGCTTAATTTTATAAATGAGTGTTTAAGCAGACATTCTTTTATTAAAGGTATAATATATTTTGGAAGCCATCCTTTAGCTTTTTTATTTAACAGTTTTATGATTTTCTTCACACTGTCAATTGCAATGCTGTTTAAAAAACGTGTTTTTGCCACCTTTTTTATAAGTGCCGTGTGGTTTGGGTTAGGTGTAACTAATTTTGTTATCAGAAGCTCCAGAAAGTCACCTTTTGCAGCATCAGATTTTAGAAACCTAACAGAAGGTTTAAAAGTAATTCAAAAATACTATACCATACCGCAGATAGTAATTTTGTGCCTGGTTATTGCGGCACTTGTGGCATGTATCATATTCATTGCAATAAGGACACCTAAAGTAAAACAAAAGATAAATTATCTTTTATCTGCGCTTGTAATAGCTGTATCTTTCGGAATGATTATGATTATTAATTATGTATCCAATGCAACAGGACTTATTCCAAGACAGTTCGGTAATCTTGTAAGAGCTTATGATACTTACGGCTTCGGATATATGTTTTCATGTTCGCTTTTCAGAAACGGTGTATCCAAGCCCAAGGATTATTCGCCGGGCAAGGTAGATGATGTTGTGGATTCCGTAGATAACAATGATAAAAACAATAACGACAATGATAAAGACGATATAGATAAGCCTAATATCATATTTTTACAGCTGGAGTCATTTTTTGATGCAACTAATGTAAAAGGTCTTGAGTTTTCAGAGGACCCTATACCGAACATACGTAAGCTCTACGAGGAATTCCCGGGTGGATATCTTTCGGTTCCGTCCTTTGGTGCAGGAACAGCCAATACCGAATTTGAGACAATGACAGGTATGAACCTTGACGATTTCGGACCGGGTGAATATCCATATAAGACGGTTCTCCAGAGTACAGCCTGTGAGTCAATATGTTATTATCTTTCTAATTACGGATATACAGCAACCGCATTACATGATAATACAGGTGGATTTTATGACCGTAACAAAGTATTCAGCCGTCTTGGTTTTGATTCTTTTGTATCAATCGAATATATTGAAAAATATGAGATGAATCCAATCGGATGGGTAAAAGATAAATGTCTTACAGATGAGATTGTGGGTATATTGGATAGTACCGCCACACCTGATTATATTTATACCATTTCTGTCCAGGGACACGGAGATTATCCGGAGAATACAGACGGACTTGATTTGCCTGTCAAGGTCACCAATAATGATGTAACAGGTAATCCTAATGGATTTGAATATTATGTAAACCAGACGCATGAAATGGATGCTTTTGTTGCAGAATTAATTGATGCACTTAGCAAGAGAGATGAAAAAACCATACTTGTAATTTACGGAGACCACCTTCCAACCTTTGATATAACAGATGATGACCTTAAGAATGGTGACATATACCAGACGCAGTATGTAGTCTGGAACAATTATAATCTTCAGATTGAGAATAAAGACCTACAGGCATATCAGCTTTCAGCATATCTTATGAAAAATCTTGGTATGAAGGGCGGAGTTATTTCCAGACTCCATATGTCACATTTTGATAAGGAAGATAAGGAAGATAAGGAAGATAAGGAAGAGTATCTTTCCAACCTCAAACTTCTTGAATATGATATTTTATACGGAAACTGTCAGGCATATGAAGGAGTTAATCCATATAAGATTACCAATATGAAAATGGGTTATAAACCAATTAAGGTACTGAATGGTGAAAATGCGTATTCACATATTGTTATACGAGGACGTAACTTTACCGAATTCAGTCAGGTGGAGATTAACGGTACCGTTCATAAGACTATTTACAACGGACCGGACGAACTGCTTGTGGATGGTTACACGTTGAAAGACGGGGACCAGATAGCTGTATTGCAGATATCCAACAGTGATGAGACATTGAGCAGAACGAATATCTTTACTTACAAAGAATCAGATAAATTATCAGATAATAATTAAAAAGATTTTTTAAATTATAAATGCCGTTAAAGCCTTATAGATTTGACTTTAACGGCATTTTTTTATCCTATCATCCTATTCGTCCAATATTACCCCGTTAGTCTTTACTAACGAGCGGATTACCGAATCCTTGGCATTATACCATGGTTCATTCTGGTATTTGTAATCAAATTTGTTAATGAACCATGCAAGGTCATCCCTGACGCGCTCCATATTGGTGATATACATATCATTAATTATTCCAACGAAAGACTCAAGGTCATCACCTTTAAGATGAGCTGCAGCCTTTTTAAGAAGCAGGCTGTAATGAGGTGTGCAGAATCCCTTTGCGGATTTGAATTTTTCTTTGAATTCGTCATCTTTTTTCCAGAGAAAGAAGATTGTGTCAACATACTGGTCAAAAAAATTATTGATTCTGTCGCATACAAAGCAGGAATTGTTAAGATTATCAATATATTTAATAAGGGGAGAATCTGAAATCCCTTTTTTAATAAGTTTTGCCGGACCTGAAGGCATTACCTTCTTAATATCGTTGATTGTCTTATCAAAATGTGTTTTCATAACCCATGCCATGCCGAGACGGTTATCCTGATCGTATACCATTTTAATATGTTTGCCGCAAAAGCCCTTTGCGTCCGTAAGTGCTCTTGTATCGTCCTCCATATAGCTTGGACCCATTGTATATTCCACTGAATCTGTTTCAAGCTTATGATACATCTGGCATACGGGACATTCGCAGTCCGCAGCAAATGCATCATTAACCGGAATAGAGTAAAGCTGTTCTTTCATAACTAATCCTCCTTCGGGTGTTTTGTTTAAGTATATCAGAATGTTTTGTATTGTACAAATAATATCGTTATGCTATATTTTAAATTATTAAAAAGTACGGAGCGGATTATGAAAGAACTGGCAGTTTTTATAAATCAGTCCGGTGGTGTACCGGTGTATGAACAGATATATGAATTTATAAAAAGAGAAATAAGGAAAGGCAATATTAAAACAGGCGAAAGACTTCCTTCAACCAGAAATATGTCATCTTATCTGCAGGTCAGCCGGAGCACGGTGCTGGCATCTTACGAACAACTGCTTGCGGAGGGATATATAGAAGCGAGGGAAAGAAAAGGCTATTATGCCATAGAAATAGAAAAAGATTTTGCAGACAATCAGGAAAATACCATAAATAACAGCAGGGATATGGTGTACATTAATCCCTATACCATTGATTTCTCACCGAATGGTATTGAAACAGAACATTTTCCGGTAAATGAATGGAGAAAAATTTCCAAAAATATATTTACGGACGAAATGAAAAATCTGTTTAACAGCGGAGACAAAAGAGGGGATGACGGACTCAGGGAACAGCTTGCCGTTTTTCTTCAGAAATCAAGAGGCGTAAAAGCCGATAAATCAAGAATAATACTGGGAGCAGGCAACGAAAATCTCCTCATGCTTATTAAACTCCTTTTGCCCGGAAATGTGATATTTGCGGTAGAGAACCCTGTGTATAAAAAATCCTATGACATACTTAGGAATTTTACGGAAAATGTAATTCCGGTCGGGCTTGATAAAGACGGGCTCAGTGTGAAGGAACTTGAAAAAAGTAATGCCGACGTGGCATACCTTACACCGTCACACCAGTATCCTCTCGGTATTGTAATGGGAATAAAAAGGCGCGTTGAACTGTTAAACTGGGCATCCAGAAAAGAAGACCGTTACATAATAGAAGACGACTACGACAGCGAATTCCGTTATAAAGGCAGACCTATCCCATCACTTCAAAGTATAGATAACGGAGAAAAAGTAATATATATGGGAACTTTTTCCAAATCCGTGACTCCGGCAATACGAATGAGTTATATGGTGCTTCCTAAGAAATTAATGGATATATATATGAAAAAAACAAGTTACATAGGTAATACAGTCTCAAGAATTGACCAGAAATATATGGAAATATTTATGAAAAACGGTGGCTTTGAGCGCCATCTTAACAGAATGAGAACTATATATAAAGCAAAACATGACGTAATGCTTAACGAGCTTAAGACATGGAAAAATATAAATATAAGCGGTGAAAATGCAGGAGTTCATATAATTCTGGAAATCAATAATAATATGACGGAAAAAGAAATGGTAAAAAGAGCGGCAGAGGAGGGAGTAAAAGTATACCCGCTGTCAGATTATTATATAGGCGGAATCAGCAACAGACTGCCGGGAATAATAATAGGATATTCAAAACTTTGCAGTGAAAAAATAATAAACGGACTTCACATACTTAAAAAAGTATGGAAAATAGAAGAAGCTGGGGCTTAAGCCTCAGCTTCCTTCTCAGCTTCCTTCTCAGCTTCTTCATCTTCTTCATCAGAAAAATCATCATCATAATCATCAACATCGTCAATCACATCATTTTTGTGCTTGAGTTTAGAATAAAGGCAGAGACCTCCTGCCACACCGGCACCTATAGCTGCGATTGCTCCAACAATTTTAAAGAATTTTTTCATGTTAGTAACCTCCCATAACCTTTTTTTACATTGTAATACGAAATTGAAAAAAAATAAAGACCTATGTTATAATTTATTGTATAAAATTTTTCTAAAAAGAATAATAATTGAAAGAATAGGACGGATTATTTTGGACAGATACACAGAAGATGGTAATTTCATCATAGAAAAACAAAAAGATTTTATATTAAGCCAGACTCTTGAGTGCGGACAATGTTTTCATTTTGTAAAACTTGATGAGGAAGATTATCTGATTTCAGCAAAAAGCAGAATATTACATATAGCACAGAAAGAAAATAGGACAATATTTTATAATACGGATGAACAGACCTTTGATAAAGTGTGGAAACACTATTTTGACCTGGAAAGGGACTATGGAAAGATAAAAAGCATACTTATTGAAAAAGACGATAGGCTGACAACCGCAATAGAAGCAATGAGCGGTGTAAGAATACTTAATCAGGAATTTTTTGAGACACTTATTTCATTTATAATTTCACAGAACCAGCAGATTGTGAGAATCAAACAGATTGTAGCTGCCATATCATCCCGTTATGGCAGAAAAGGCGAGGGCATAGACTATTTTCCCGGAGCCACAGAAATTCTTGCCGCGGGAGAACAGGGAATGAAGGATTGTAAGGCAGGATTCAGGGCAAAATATATAATCGATGCCTGTGAAAAATATGCTGCGGGAGAACTTGACGAGAAAAAACTTCTGGCAGCGGATTACAATGAAGCGGTAGAGATACTTAAATCCGTAAAAGGCATAGGCAGCAAAGTTGCCAACTGCATCGCACTTTTTTCCCTTGATAAAAGAAATGCATTTCCTGTGGATGTATGGATAAAAAGAATTATGGAAGCAATGTATTTCCACAAAGAAACCCCGGTAACGGAAATTGAAAAATTCGGTAAAGAAAAATACGGAGAATTGTCAGGGTATGCACAGCAGTATTTGTTTTATTACGGTAAGACATTAAATATCGGCAAATAAAATTATTAGCACTCTTTATAAATGAGTGCCAATTTTCTCTTGACATTCAAAAATAGAAGTATTAGTATAGCCTTAGTAAAAATAAAAGGAGGCAATTAAAATGAAGTTAGTACCATTAGGAGACAGAGTTGTTTTAAAGCAGCTTGTAGCAGAGGAAACGACTAAGTCCGGAATTATTCTTGCAGGTCAGGCAAAAGAAAAGCCACAGCAGGCTGAGGTAATTGCAGTGGGACCTGGCGGAAATGTCGACGGTAAGGAAGTTACAATGCAGGTTAAAGTGGGAGATAATGTAATCTTCTCTAAATATGCAGGAACAGAAGTTAAGCTAGAGGATGAGGAATACATTGTTGTAAAGCAGAGCGATATACTCGCTATTGTTGAATAATCAGATTAACCGGAGGAATAGATATTATGGCTAAAGAAATTAAATATGGTGCAGAAGCACGAGAAGCATTAGGCGCAGGCGTTAATAAGCTTGCAAATACAGTAAGAGTTACACTTGGACCAAAAGGAAGAAATGTTGTTCTTGATAAGTCATACGGAGCACCTCTTATCACTAATGACGGTGTAACAATCGCTAAAGATATTGAACTTGAGGATCCTTTTGAAAATATGGGAGCACAGCTTGTCAAGGAAGTTGCAACAAAGACTAACGATGTTGCAGGTGACGGTACCACAACAGCAACAGTTCTTGCACAGGCAATGATTGACGAAGGTATTAAGAACCTTGCTGCAGGAGCTAACCCTATCATACTCAGAAAAGGTATGAAGAAAGCAACAGACGTAGCAGTGGAAGCTATCGCAAAGATGAGCTCTAAGGTAACAGGCAAGGAACAGATTGCCAAGGTTGCAGCTATTTCCGCAGGTGATGAAGAAGTTGGACAGTTAGTTGCTGATGCTATGGAGAAAGTATCTAAAGACGGCGTTATCACAATCGAAGAGTCTAAGACAATGAAGACAGAACTTGACGTTGTTGAAGGTATGCAGTTTGACAGAGGCTATATCTCAGCATATATGGCAACAGATATGGATAAGATGGAAGCTGTTCTTGATAACCCATACATCTTAATTACAGATAAGAAGATAAGCAACATTCAGGAAATTCTTCCACTCCTTGAGCAGATTGTACAGTCCGGAGCTAAGTTACTTATTATAGCTGAAGATGTTGAAGGCGAAGCACTTACAACACTTATTGTTAATAAATTAAGAGGAACATTCAATGTTGTAGCTGTTAAAGCACCCGGATATGGTGACAGAAGAAAAGAAATGCTTAAAGATATTGCAATTCTTACAGGTGGTACGGTTATTTCCGAAGAACTTGGACTTGAACTTAAGGATGCCACACTTGAAAACCTTGGTCGTGCTAAGTCTGTCAAGGTGCAGAAAGAGAATACGGTTATCGTTGACGGAACAGGCTCTAAGTCTGAAATTGAAGCCAGAATCTCACAGATTAAGGCACAGATTGCAGAGACAACATCTGAATTTGATAAAGAAAAATTACAGGAAAGACTTGCAAAACTTTCAGGCGGCGTTGCAGTTATCCGTGTAGGTGCGGCAACTGAGACAGAAATGAAAGAAAATAAGCTTCGTCTTGAAGACGCACTTGCAGCTACTAAGGCAGCGGTTGAAGAAGGAATTATCTCAGGCGGTGGTTCTGCTTACATCCATGCATCTAAGGAAGTTGCTAAGCTTGCAGATACTCTTGAAGGTGATGAAAAGACAGGAGCAAAGCTTATACTCAAAGCCCTTGAAGCTCCTTTATTCCACATTGCCCACAATGCAGGACTTGAAGGTGCGGTTATTATCAACAAGGTAAGAGAATCAGAAGTGGGAACAGGTTTTGATGCTCTCCATGAAGAATATGTTGATATGGTTAAAGCAGGTATACTTGATCCTGCCAAAGTAACAAGAAGTGCATTACAGAACGCTACAAGCGTTGCTTCAACATTACTTACAACAGAATCTGTTGTTGCTTCAATCAAAGAAGATGCACCTGCTATGCCGGCAGGCGGAATGGGCGGAATGGGCGGAATGATGTAATTCCGTTATGCTCAATATAACATAAAGGCAGATATGACCTGCGGACTTTTCGTCCGCAGGTTTTTTTAATCAAAATTTTATAAAAAAAGTTCTTCACATAATGATAAAAAATAGGTACAATAATAAGTACAGCAAATTGGAAGGAGACTAATTTACTATGGAAGAATTAGTAGAATGTATTGTAAAGCGCAGGCTTACCATGAAAGCATACTTTGGAAGATGCCTTTCCGTGGCTCTCGGTATACTTATGGTTATCATTACTTATGTGGCAGCGCTTAAAGTTCCATACGGAATACCTGTTGTGCTTCTTTTTGACCTTGCAGCAGGATTTATTATCTACTTTGTATTCAGAAATACCAGCGTGGAATTTGAATATGATTATTTTGGTGGGGAACTTACGGTTGATAAGATTCTTAACAGGGCTAAGAGAAAGAGACTTAGAATATTTGATTTTGCCAAGCTTGATTACATTGCAAAGTATGGCTCAGAGAGAATGACAAGGCTTGAGGAACACGGCAATAGTGTATATTATAACTATTCCGCCCACGATATCAGGGAAGATACATATGTGGCGGTATTTCACAATGATGAGAAAGCAACAGTATTTTTAGAGTTCTCACCTAACGAAGAACTGCTCGCAGTCCTTAAGAAATATTACCCAAGAAAAGTATATGAGGATTAATATTACTCATTGACTTTTAGAGTTTGTTTTGATACATTATAATGAAATTACACAGATGAAAGGCAGGAAATGATAAAATGGGTACAATTATTGGTGAAGGAATTACTTTTGATGATGTGCTTTTAGTACCATCATATTCAGAAGTTACACCTAATATGGTTGAACTTGGAACACATCTTACTAAGAAGATTAAGCTTAATGTTCCAATTATGAGTGCAGGTATGGATACTGTTACAGAACACAGAATGGCTATTGCAATGGCACGACAGGGTGGTATTGGAATAATCCATAAGAATATGTCAATTGAAGCTCAGGCAGAAGAAGTTGACAAGGTTAAACGTTCAGAGAATGGTGTTATTACTGATCCATTTTTTCTTTCTCCGGAACATACATTACAGGATGCAGATAATCTGATGGCTAAGTTCAGAATATCAGGTGTTCCTATTACAGAAGGACGTAAGCTTGTAGGTATTATTACTAACAGGGATCTTAAGTTTGAAAAAGATTATACTAAGAAGATTAAGGAATGTATGACAAGCGAGAACCTTGTTACAGCCAAGGTCGGAATTACACTTGAAGATGCCAAGGCAATACTTGCCAAGGCAAGAGTGGAGAAACTTCCTATAGTAGATGATGATTTCAATCTTAGAGGATTAATCACAATTAAGGATATTGAGAAACAGATCAAATACCCTCTTTCAGCTAAGGATGACCAGGGCAGACTTTTATGCGGTGCTGCGGTAGGCATTACATCTAATGTCATGGACAGGGTTGCAGCTCTTGTTGAAGCTAAGGTTGACTGTATTGTAATTGATTCGGCTCACGGACATTCCAAGAACATTATAGAGACAGTTAAGAAGATTAAGGCAGCTTATCCTGAACTTCAGGTAATAGCAGGTAATATTGCAACAGGTGAAGCAGCCAAGGCTCTTATTGAAGCAGGTGTTGACTGTGTTAAGGTTGGTATCGGACCCGGATCTATCTGTACCACTAGAGTTGTTGCAGGTATTGGTGTACCACAGATTTCAGCAATTATGGATGTATATGCGACAACCAGACAGTATGGAATACCTCTTATCGCAGATGGCGGTATCAAGTTCTCAGGAGATTTAACCAAGGCTATTGCAGCAGGTGCCGATGTATGTATGATGGGCAGCATGTTTGCAGGCTGTGATGAAGCTCCCGGAGATTTTGAATTATATCAGGGACGTAAGTACAAAGTATACAGAGGTATGGGTTCTATAGCAGCTATGGAGAACGGCAGCAAGGACCGTTACTTCCAGACAGATGCCAAGAAACTTGTTCCGGAAGGAGTAGAAGGACGAGTTGCATACAAGGGACTTGTTGAAGATACAGTATTCCAGCTTATGGGCGGATTAAGATCAGGTATGGGTTATTGCGGAACACCTACAATTGAAGCACTTAAGGAAAACGGACGTTTCGTTAAGATTACAGCAGCTTCATTGAAGGAAAGCCATCCACATGACATACATATTACCAAGGAAGCTCCTAACTACAGTATTGATAAATAACTTCAAAAAATTTAGGCTGTCGTATTTACGGCGGCCTTTTTTTAATGTAAAATAGTATATGATTTTATCAGGAGAATATACGATGAGAAGATTAAAATTGACCTTCCTGACATCACTTATTATTTTAATTCTTGTATTTTTCTTGGGTTTGCTGTCATTACAGCTTAGGAATAAAAAGAATGACGGCAGTAAAAGTGATATCAGCGGCAACAAGACAGAAGATACCAAAGCAGAAGATGTAGATGCTTTTTTACTCAGTGATAATATACAACAGGAGATACTTCCTGTTAATCCATATTCAAGACCGGGTGACAAGGTTTCCAAAGTAACGGCGATAGTAGTCCATTATGTAGGTAATCCGGGAACTACGGCAGAACAGAACAGAAGTTATTTTAACAATCTTGCAGAATTAAAGAATGCCTACGCAAGCAGCCATTATGTGGTGGGCCTGCAGGGAGAAATAATACAATGCGTCCCGCTTGATGAGATAGCCTATGCCTCCAATAACAGAAATTATGATACAATTTCTATTGAATGTTGTCATCAGGATGCGGATGGCAGATTCACAGATGATACCTATAATTCGCTTGTGAGACTGGTTGCGGCATTATGCAGGACTTACGGACTGGATCCGGAGACGGATGTGATTAGACATTATGATGTTACAGGCAAGCTTTGCCCGATATATTATGTGAATAATCCCGATGAATGGTATGCATTTAAACTGTCTGTTAAAAATGAGATGTAAAGGATATAAAATGAATATAATTGAACTGTATAATATAAATAATAACATAGACGTAAGAACCAATCTTATATCCCTTAAGGATAAATTGTCAAAAGAGCTGTCATTAACCGATTTAAAACAGGATATAAATTATAATACGGAAATATTCGCAAAGCTTCTTTTTGATGAAGACAGTAAAGTCAGAAAAAATGCAGCACTCATTATCGGAATGATAGATGAGCCGGGACTTGTGAAGAATCTGTATGAAAGCTATGAGAAGGAGAATACATTATTTGTAAGGAGCGCATACCTCAGATCCCTGAGAAAATATGATTTTTCGGCATATAAGGATTCCCTTACGGAAAGACTTAATAATCTTAAAAAGGCGGAATATGAACAGAGCGAATTAAAACATATCGCAGAGGAATTACAGGAACTGAAAACAATGGTTGGAATAAAAGGTGAGCGTGAAGCCGTAAGTTTCAGGAATCCCAAAGAACCGGTTCTTATATTTCTTACCTGTAAAAAAGAAATGGCAGATATTTTAGCTGAACAGGTAAAAGAAATGACAGGTCTTGTAACCAAAAAAGTATTCTGCGGCGTAGCACTTAAAACAGCAGATATCGGTAAAGTCTCATGTATAAGAACCTATAAAGAACTTCTTTTCCCTCTTAACGGACTGACCGCATACGACGGGGCAGATGTTATAAGGGAAATTATCAAAGGAGATCTTTTTAAACTTCTTGATTCTATGCATGATAAAAAAGATGCTGTATATAATTTCAGGGTATCAGGCAATATAGATGCCATGAAATTCGGCAGGGAAATAGAGACGGCATCCTACGGAAGACTTGTTAATTCGGTGTCAGATTATGATATAGAATTAAGGTTTATACAGAATAAAGAATCAAAGTCGGCCTGCCTTCTAAAACTTTTTACAAAGAAAGACAACCGGTTTGCATACAGGAAAAATCATGTTGCAACATCACTGACTCCTGTCAATGCAGCGGGAATTGTTAAAATGTCGGAGAAATATCTCGAAAAATATGCCCAGGTCCTTGACCCGTTCTGCGGGGTGGGAACTCTCCTCATAGAGAGAAATAAGCTTGTGAGAACAAGAACCATGTACGGAATTGATATTTTTGGAGAGGCCATTGAGGGAGGAAGACAGAATGCCGTCCTTGCAGGCGTCGGAATCAATTTTATATGCAGGAATTTTTTCGACTTCAGACATGAATATCTGTTTGATGAGATTATCACTGAAATGCCAAGATTTGATAAAGGCCAGGCGGATGATTTTTACAGACGCTTTTTTGACAAAGCAGGGGAAGTACTCAAAGAAGAGGGGGTTATTATACTGGTTTCAGAAGAAATGGGAATTATTAAGAAGTATTTAAGACTCAATAAGAAATTCAGGCTGATAAACGAGCTTACCTTTAATTCCAAAGAGAATATTAACATTTATATCATAATGAAAAAACGGAGTGAATAGCATGGACGATTTTACAGGTATTGTACATAATGTTTTTTTGGAACTTTATACGGAACTTAATCTTGAGAGCATAGAACTTTTTCAGATGAATGACGAACAATACGGACATATTGTATGCGCGCTGCCTGAAAAGAAAATACAGGAGCAGACCATAAATTCCCTTCACGGATTCTTGAAAGGAAAGACCTTTAAACTACCGGTATTCATAAGGGATAGAGCCGCAATGTATGTTGCAGTGGTAAAGGATAATATGACGGACGAGGATAAAATCGAATTTACCGAAAAAATCCTTATACTGCAGAATGTTGCTGCGGTAGGCAATTTCAGCGATTCGATTGCGGCATCATATAAGGTAATGGAGGATGCGCTGGACAGAGTTCCTGTGGGTGTGGCGGTCCTTGATAATGAAAGCAGAAGGGTACTTTTGCTTAACAGCGTGGCAGCCCGGTCGGAATCCGTCCAGAGCATTATGGGAAAAGCTCTTAAATTATATACGGATACAGGAAAGCAGACCCTTGAGGATATATATGACAATTCCTCAGGACTATGGTATGACGTTAATTTTTCAAGTTTAAAATGGATTAATGGCGAAGATGTTCTTGTCTGTACGACCATAGATGTAACCCAGAAAATCAGAAACCGGCAGAAAATAGAATATCAGGCCAATAATGACTATTTAACAGGTCTTTTTAACAGAATGAAATGTGAAAGGGACCTTGATGAAATTCTCAAGAATATGAATCCCGGTGAAAAGGGCTGCGTTGTCTTTTTGGACCTTGATAATTTCAAACAGGTAAATGACGGACTGGGACACCAGTACGGAGATGTTCTTTTACAGGAAATAGCATACTCCTTACAGGAGACCAATGGCATAAAAAATTCCTGCTACAGGATGGGCGGGGATGAATTTGTAATTATTGTGAAACCATGGTATTTTGATAAAATCACTGAAATAGTTGATAAAATCAGTAAAAGATTTAATGACATCTGGCATATAATGGATGTTGATTATTACTGCACAATGAGTATGGGAATAGCTGTGTTTCCCGACCAGGGAAAGACTGTTGATGAACTGATTAAAAAAGCCGACTTTGCAATGTATGAGGCAAAGAAAGGCGGTAAAAACCGCTTTTTGTGGTATACCGTGGAGGACGAAGAGCGTAAGTGTGCAGATAACGGGTTCAGGGATTCCATAAAAGAACTTGTAGGCGATGATTGCAGGGATTTTGATATAAATTACCAGCCTGTGTTTGACAAAGACGGCATATTGTACGGTGCGGAGGCACTTGTCAGGATTAATAGCGGCAGCCTTGGCAGGCTTCTTCCCGCAGAGTTTTTACCTACGGCAGAATATCTCAGAATAATGAACCGTATAGGCCATTATGTGTTTGCAAAGGCAGTAAAGACTCTCAAAAAATGGAATGGCACACATCCTGATTTGAAGATGTTTATAAATATGGCACCTACACAGCTTATGATGCCTAAGGCGGCTGAGAATATCATGAACATCGTAAAACAGTGGGAAGTAAATCCCGGAAATATATATTGTGATATATCAGAAAAGACTGAATTCCTTGATGAAAAAATGGCACTTGCAACGCTTGAAATATTGAATGCACACGGCATAAATATATCACTTGATGATTTCGGTTCGGGTAAAATGTCCCTTGGATTTCTGAAAGACAGCCATGCCTCAATGATTAAATTCGATAATTCACTTGTCAAAAAAAGCAGAACTGATGATGTGGAAATAACGATACTCCGCTCAATAACAGAAATTGCGGATATTCTTGACATCGATATAGCGTTTGTAGGAATAGAAGACGATAATGATAATAATATGGCATTAGAAAACAAAGCAGATTATCTGGGAGGTTTCTACTACGGAGAAGCACTTCCGGAAGATGAATTTGAAACAAAATGGTTAAAATAAATTAAAGCGAGGATAATAAAATGGAAAAAACAGCATTAGTAACAGGAGCAGGCAGAGGAATAGGAAAGGCAATAGCGATAGCACTTGCAAAGGAAGGCATGAACGTTGTTGTTAATTATAATGGTTCGGCAGATAAAGCAGAAGAAACGGCAGCAGCTATAAGAGAACTTGGCGTTAAGGCAAAGACTGTAAAATGCAACGTTGCGGATTTTGATGAATGTAAGAAAATGATTGATGAAGTTATTGCAGAATTCGGAAGAATTGACGTACTTGTAAACAATGCGGGAATTACAAGGGACGGCCTTTTGATGAAGATGTCGGAAGATGACTTTGATTCGGTAATCAACATTAATCTTAAAGGTGCGTTTAATACGACAAAACATATTTCAAAATATCTCCTTAAGCAGAAGTCAGGCAAAATTATTAATATTTCATCTGTTTCAGGTATTCTTGGCAATGCTGGACAGGCTAATTACAGTGCGTCAAAGGCAGGTATCATAGGACTTACAAAGAGCACTGCAAGAGAACTTGCTTCAAGAGGAATAACCTGCAACGCCATTGCACCGGGATTTGTTGAGACTGATATGACTTCGGCAATGAATGAACAGGTCATTGAAAAATCAATAGAAATGATTCCGTTAAAGAGAATAGGCAAAGCCGAAGAAATAGCATATATGGCAGCATTTCTCGCTTCCGAAAAAGCTGATTACATTACAGGACAGGTATTTGCCGTAGACGGCGGAATGACAATATAGTAGGAAAGGCAGAATAAAATGCAGTTTGATTCAGACAGATATGAGTTAATAAAACATGAAAGAATAGAAGAACTTAAATCGGAAGGCTATCTTTTCAGACATAAATTATCAGGAGCAAGAATTGCGGTTCTGCAGAATGATGATGAAAACAAAGTTTTTTCAATAGGCTTCAGAACCCCTCCCGAGGACAGTACGGGCGTTCCACATATTCTTGAGCATTCGGTTCTTTGCGGCTCTTTAAAATATCCTGTAAAGGACCCGTTTATTGAACTTGCAAAAGGCTCACTTAATACTTTTTTAAATGCCATGACATATCCCGATAAAACGGTATATCCTGTGGCAAGCTGTAACGATACGGATTTTAAGAACCTTATGGATGTATACCTTGATGCGGTATTCCATCCTCTTATTGATTCCAGAAAAGAAGTATTTTTGCAGGAGGGCTGGCATTATGAAATGGATACAACCGATTCTCCGTTAAAATATAACGGAGTAGTGTATAACGAGATGAAGGGCGCCTATTCATCTCCTGATGAAGTGCTTTCAAGAGTATGCATGAATTCACTTTTTCCCGACACCTCATACAGCACCGAATCAGGCGGAGACCCTGAAAACATACCTGATCTGACCTATGAGCAGTTCGTGGCTTTCCACAAAAAGCTGTATCATCCTGCCAACAGTTATATATATATCTACGGTAACTGTGATATGACGGAAAGACTTGAATATCTTGACCGCGAATATCTTTCAGATTATGAATATATGGAAGTCGATTCCGTTATAAAAGAACAGAAGCCTTTTGATAAAATGGTAAGAATCGAGACAGAGTACCCTGTTAATGAGGAAGATGACAACAACAAGTCATATTTTTCCTATAATCTTGCTCTGGAATCTTCAACCGATAAAGAACTCTGTATGGCAATAGATGTCCTTGACTATGCACTTCTTGGAGCACCGGGGGCACCTGTAAGACAGGCACTTATAGATGCGGGACTGGGAGAAGATGTATATGGTAATTTTGAAGACGGAATAAAACAGCCTTTTTATTCTATTGTTGCCAAAAATGTTGATGGAGACAGGGAAGAGGAATTCTTAAAAGTAATAAAAGATACGCTTAAAGACCTTGTGAAAAATGGTCTTAACAGGCAGACTCTTTTTGCCGCAATCAATTCCGATGAATTTAAGTACAGGGAAGCTGATTTCGGACGTTTTCCTAAAGGACTTATGTACGGACTGGATATGCTTGACACATGGTTATACGATGATGACAAGGTATTTGACACATTGGCACTAAATGACACATATAAGTCACTCAGGAACAAAATAAACACAGGCTATTTTGAAAAATTAATCGAAAAATATTTCCTTGATAACACGCATGCCTCATTTGTTGTGATGAAGCCTGTAATGGGACTTACGGAAGCCAGGGACAAAAAGACAGCCTTAAAGCTTGAAGAATATAAAAAGAGCCTGTCAAAGGATGAAATCGAAAGAATTGTAAAGGAAACCGCAGAACTTAAAAAATATCAGTCGGAGCCATCCACAGAGGAAGAACTGGCAAAGATACCTCTTTTATCAAGAGAAGATATTTCAAAAGACATTGTTCCTCTTTACAATGATGAAAAAGAAGTAAACGGTGTTAAAGTAATTCACCACAATATATATACAAACGGCATTTTATACAGCACACTTGCTTTTAATGTTAATAGTGTAAAAGACGAGGATATTCCATATCTCGGACTTCTTGAAGCTGTGCTTGGATATGTAAGCACCGATAAATATTCCTATGATGAATTGTCTAACGAGACAGATATTCATACAGGAGGAATTATTCCATCCTTTACTTTTTACAATAACATTGATAATCCTGATGTATATACTGCGGTATTCGGCGTTAAATTTAAGACGCTTATACCTGAACTTGGTGTAGCTTATGATTTGATTTCACAGATGGTTTTCCATGCAAAATATGATGATTATAAGCGTATGAAAGAAATTCTTGCGGAGACTAAAGCAAGACTTATTACCAAAATCATCCAGTCGGGACATTTGACGGCACTTAATGTATGCCTTGCACAGATGTCTGAGACAGGTTGGATATCAGAGATGACATCAGGTATTGGTTTTTATGATTTTATATCTGATTTATATGATAATTTCGACAGCAGAAAAGAAATGATAGCAAAGAAGCTTTACGAACTTACGGATGTTATTTTTAACAGGGACAAACTTATCGTTTCCGTTATCGGGGATGGGGAAGAATACATTCAGAATGAAAAATATCTTTCAGACTTTATTAACATTGTTCCTGATAAAAAATATCCTGCCGTAACAAGGAATATTAAGCTTTCCAAAGTAAAAAAAGCGTACAAAACCGCGGCACAGGTTAATTATGTTGCAAGAACAGGCAATTTCTTAAAAAAAGGTTTTGCGTACGACGCTTCATTAAAAGTACTTAAAACAATTCTTTCCTATGACTTTTTATGGAACAATGTCAGGGTTATGGGTGGTGCATACGGATGTATGAATGATTTTTCCGTTAATGGCAGAGGATATTTTGTTTCCTACAGGGACCCTAACTGTGGTAAGACGAATGAAACTTATGAAAAAATTGCGGATTATGTGAGAAATTTTGATGCAAGCGAGAGGGAAATGACCAAATACGTTATAGGTACATTCAGTGAACTTGATATTCCTATGTCCTGCTCTACAAAAGGCATCCGCTCCTTTACATCATATATGTGCGGTATAACAGAGGAACTGTTAAAGAAAAACAGGCTTAAAGCACTTGAAACCAGAGCAGAAGATATAAGAAATCTTGCAGGTATAGTGGAAGCGGTGCTTAAAGACGATTACCTCTGCGTAATAGGAAACAGCGAAGCAATATCAAAAGACGCAGATATGTTTGATGAGATATTAAACTTATCATAAGGAGATAAAGATGGAGAAAAAAACAGGATTTGTAGCACTTATAGGAAGACCCAATGTAGGTAAATCCACATTGATGAATTATCTTATAGGTCAGAAGATAGCAATAACCTCTAACAAACCACAGACTACAAGAAACAGAATACAGACTGTGTATACCGATGAAAGAGGGCAGATTATTTTCCTTGATACTCCGGGAATCCATAAGGCCAAAAATAAACTCGGGGAATACATGGTAACCGTAGCCGAGAAAACCCTTGAAGACGTGGACGTTATTCTGTGGCTTGTGGAACCTACAACCTATATCGGGGCAGGGGAACAGCACATTATTGCCACGCTTAAGAATTGCAAAAAGCCGGTAATTCTTGTTATCAATAAGGTGGATACCGTTGACAAGCCGGAAATCCTTAAATTTATAGACCGATACAGTAAGGAAATGAAATTTAGTGAAATAATTCCTGTGTCCGCGCTTAAAGGCATTAATACGGAAGATTTAAAAGAAACAATTTTTAAATATCTTCCATACGGACCAATGTTTTATGACGAAGATACGGTAACCGACCAGCCAATGAGACAGATTGTTGCGGAGCTTATCAGGGAAAAGGCGTTAAAATGTCTTTCCGATGAGATACCGCACGGAATAGCAGTAACTATAGAGACAATGAAAGAACGTCCCGACGGCAGTATGTGGGATATTGATGCCACAATTGTATGTGAAAGAGATAGCCATAAAGGTATTATTATCGGTAAATCAGGAGCAATGCTGAAAAAAATCGGTTCTGCTGCAAGATTTGAAATCGAGAGAATGATGGAACAGCAGGTTAATCTGAAGTTGTGGGTAAAAGTCCGCAAAGAATGGAGAGATTCCGAACTCCTTATGAAGAATTTCGGCTACAGAAAAGAGGATTAAATGGCGGATCAGATACAAGTGCGTGGTATGGTTATTTCGTCATCACCCATAGGTGAAAATGACAAAAGAGTTGTGCTGCTTACAAAAGAAAAGGGCAAAATAAGTGCGTTTGTAAGAGGGGCAAGAAGACCGGGCAATCATCTGATGGCTGCAAGCGACAGTTTTTCCTTCGGCATATTTTATCTGATGTACGGAAGGGATGCATATACGGTTGTCAATGCCGAGATAAGCAATTTTTTCAGGGAGCTGACAAGCGACCTGCAGAAAACCTACACCGCATACTATTTTCTTGAACTGGCAGAATATTTTACCGTTGAAAATGAGGACGAATCCATGATGCTTAACCTTATATATGCATCTTTTTCCGCCCTTGTTAAAGGCAGAATCAATCCCAGACTCATAAGATACATATTTGAACTCAAAACTTTGGTAATTAACGGCGAATATCCCGAATTTTTTGTGTGCAGAAACTGCGGTACCAAAGAACACCTTACGGGTTTTTCCATATTCCATGACGGAATTTTATGCAAAGACTGTGCAAAGGTATCAAAAGACGTTATGGAGATTAACGGCTCAACACTTTATGCCCTGCAGTACATAGTGTATTCCGACATCAAAAATCTTTTTACTTTCGTAGTGTCCGATGAGGTGCTTACGGAAATGAAAATGGTGATGGCAAGGTGCATGCATGCATACGTGGATAAAAAAATGAATTCGTTAGAGATTCTTGACGTATTGGATTAAAACATATAGAATACTTAATTATAAAATTAGAAAGGCTCCTGCATCCGGCAGGGAAAGCGAGAGAGGTAATTTTAATGGAAAAAACAATGGAAAAAATCGTTGCATTAGCTAAGTCCAGAGGATTTGTATATCCCGGCTCAGAGATTTACGGAGGTCTTGCCAATACTTGGGATTACGGCAACCTCGGCGTAGAGCTTAAGAACAATGTTAAGAAAGCATGGTGGCAGAAATTCATACAGGAAAGCCCATATAATGTAGGCGTTGATTGTGCAATCCTTATGAACCCACAGACATGGGTAGCTTCAGGACATCTTGGCGGTTTTGCCGACCCTCTTATGGACTGTAAAGCATGTAAAGAGAGATTCCGTGCTGATAAATTAATCGAGGACTGGGCAGCAGATAATAATTTTACATTGGAATCAGCAGTTGATGCATGGTCTAATGAAGACATGGAGAACTTTATTAAGGAAAAAGAAATTGCCTGTCCTTCATGTGGCAAAAAAGACTTTACAGAAATCAGACAGTTCAACCTTATGTTCAAGACATTCCAGGGCGTAACCGAAGATGCTAAGAACACAGTATATTTAAGACCAGAGACAGCACAGGGTATTTTCGTTAATTTCAAGAACGTACAGAGAACTTCAAGAAAGAAAGTTCCATTCGGAATCGGACAGATTGGTAAGTCATTCCGTAACGAAATTACACCGGGTAACTTCACATTCCGTACAAGGGAATTTGAGCAGATGGAACTTGAATTTTTCTGTAAACCGGGAACAGACCTTGAATGGTTTCAGTATTGGAGAGGATTCTGCATTAACTGGCTTAAGACACTTGGTATCAAGGACGAGGAAATGAGAGCAAGAGACCATTCTCCTGAAGAACTCTGCTTCTACTCAAAAGGAACAACGGATATCGAATTTTTATTCCCATTCGGATGGGGCGAACTCTGGGGTATTGCTGACAGAACGGACTATGACCTTACACAGCATCAGAACACATCAGGACAGGATATGTCTTACTTTGATGACGAGGACAATTCAAAATATATTCCTTATGTTGTTGAACCATCACTTGGTGCAGACAGAGTTACACTCGCATTCCTTTGCTCTGCTTATGACGAAGAAGAGCTTGAAGGCGGGGATGTGAGAACAGTCCTTCATTTCCATCCGGCACTTGCACCTGTAAAAATCGGAGTGCTTCCATTATCAAAGAAGCTTAACGAAGGTGCAGAAAAGATTTATGCAGACCTTTCTAAGAAATATAACTGTGAATTTGATGACAGAGGCAATATCGGTAAGAGATACAGAAGACAGGACGAAATCGGAACTCCATTCTGCGTTACTTATGACTTTGATTCTGAGACAGACGGCTGTGTAACAGTAAGAGACAGGGACACAATGGCCCAGGAAAGAATTAAGATAGAAGATCTTAATAAATATTTTGAGGATAAATTTACATTCTAATGAAGTGCGATAAATGTGGATTTGAACATAATAACAGAAATGCCTGCCCTAAATGCGGCGCAAGGGTAATCTTTGTAAACGAGGATTATGCCAGAAGAAGGAAGGAATGGGAGGAAGCCAACCGTAACGGAAAGCAGAGCAACATTCCTCCGGGAATCATGTATTCCACAAAGGAAGAACATGATATGAAGCATGGCAGGGACAGGATTGTTAACATTAAGGAAGAAGGGTCGGATTCCGGCCTTTCTTTTGTTGCGCTTAAGGACAAAATAATTAAAGCAATCGCTACAGTCATTGTTAAGTGCAGAAAAAAAACAAAAGAACCTGAATTTGCAGGTAAAGAAACACTTGATACCTCAAAACTTGTGCTTTCCCATAAGGTTTTTAAAGACCATAAGAAAAAGTTTATTATCGGTGGACTTGCTATTGTTTTAATCGCAGTTGCGGTTCCTGTTACGGTTTACAACATAAAAAGGATGGACCGCTCAGATGTGGTTTTTTTTGACGGCACTAAAATTGCCTCAGTTAAAAATCCTGCGTCATCCCTGCTTGAAATAGCGGATTACAAGGAAATATATGAAGTTAATGACCGGGATTTTCTTATTACAAGAGAAAAAGGCTTCGTTATATGCCGTAACGGCAGTGTTTCGGAAATTGCCTGTGATAATCCTGTTTACATAACGGCAAACCGGGATTTGTCTGCACTTATTTTCCTGAGCAATGAAAAAATATACATATATGACGGCGGGATAACCGATACGGGAATACAGGCCGCCGATATAAGCAAAGACGGGTGCATGATAAGTGATGACGGAAGTTTTTACGCCATTACAACCATTGTATCCGATAATGACAATTCCCGGTACAGCCTTTTTACCGGAACCGGAGAAAATGCCGGAAAAATTACTTCCGATGACAGGCAGAAAGTAATGATTGATGTGAATGATGACGGCACGATGCTTTATCTTGACATGGGTAATGCCGAGTACGGCATCGTAAATGACAGGGCACTTACATATTATGACGGCAGCACTGTCAGAAAAATCGCAGATGATGTGATGGATTACAGATATCTTGATACAGAAGATTTGATATATTACACTGACAAGGACGGTAATCTTTTTGCATATTATGACGGAATAACAAAAAAAACCGATAATAATGTGGATTCCTTCTGCGATAATGCCTTGGATGAAGATAATGCATACTATCTGAAAGAAAACGGATGTTACCTTGCGGACAAGGACGCTGACTACACAACCCCGTTATTCAGGACTTCGTTATCAGATATTACGTTGTATTATGACAAAGCTGATAATTATGCATATATTACGGATTCCGGCAGTCTTTATTTTGCCGGTAATGTACCTTCCGGTGCTTCTGCTGTAAAGATATGTGAAAAAGATTATGGCGAGGAACCTGTATTTACCGGAAAGAATATGTATATCGTTGACACGGACAACAATCTTTTAAAACTTTATGGCGACAACAGAATTATTGACACCGGCGTAAGCAATCTTACCGCCGTTGTTAATTCCGATGCAGTATGTTATGTCAAAAACGGAATTGGTTATATTAATCAGTCAAATAATGATAAAGTCAGAAAAATCTCACAGAAAAACAACTTTTTACAGTGGGATAAAATAATATATTCAGAAAAAAACTATTATTTTGTAACAAAAGAAAATTCCCTTTACGAAGTATCGAAAAAAGGTAATTATAAAACAATAGGCGAAACCGTCAAAATATGTATTTTTGTGGACTAAAATTCTTGAAATTTTTCTGCATTATGGTATACTGTTATAGGTTAGACTATAGTTTTAGTGATAATTAATTTATTAGGAGGAATTATTAAATGGCAAACAAATGGGTTTACATGTTTAGCGAAGGCGACATGACTATGCGTAATCTTCTTGGTGGTAAGGGTGCCAACCTTGCTGAAATGACAAGCATCGGACTTCCGGTACCACAGGGATTCACAATTACAACAGAAGCTTGTACTCAGTATTATGAGGACGGACGTAAGATTAACGACGAAATCATGGCTCAGGCTATGGAAGGCGTTAAGAAGATGGAAGAAATCAACGGCAAGAAGTTCGGAGATCTCAAGAATCCACTCTTAGTTTCAGTTCGTTCAGGTGCAAGAGCATCTATGCCTGGTATGATGGATACAATCCTCAACCTTGGTCTTAACGATGATGTAGTTGCAGCTATGATCGCCGGCAATTCAGATCCTGCTTTTGAACGTTTCGTATATGACTCTTACAGACGTTTCATCCAGATGTTCTCTGACGTTGTTATGGAAGTTGGTAAGAAGTATTTTGAACAGTTAATCGACAAGATGAAAGAAGAAAAGGGCGTTAAGTTCGACGTTGAACTTACAGCAGCAGATCTTAAGACATTAGCTGAACAGTTTAAGGCTGAATACAAGAACCAGTTAGGAACAGATTTCCCTTCTGATCCTGTAGAACAGTTAAAGTTAGCTATCGAGGCTGTATTCCGTTCATGGGACAACCCACGTGCTAACGTTTATAGAAGAGACAATGATATCCCTTATTCATGGGGTACAGCAGTTAACGTAATGCCAATGGTATTCGGTAACTTAAATAATGAATCCGGTACAGGTGTTGCATTTACAAGAGATCCTGCTACAGGTGAGAAGAAGCTCATGGGTGAGTTCCTCATCAACGCACAGGGTGAAGACGTAGTTGCAGGTGTTCGTACACCAATGCCTATCGCCCAGATGGAACAGGAATTCCCAGAAGCATACGCTGAATTCATCAAAGTATGTGATACTCTTGAAAATCATTATCATGATATGCAGGATATGGAATTCACAGTTGAGAATAAGAAATTATACATGCTCCAGTGCCGTAACGGTAAGAGAACAGCTCAGGCTGCACTCCAGATCGCATGTGACCTTGTTGATGAAGGACACAAGACAGAAGCTGAAGCAGTTGCTATGATTGATCCTCGTAACCTTGATACATTACTTCATCCACAGTTTGATGCTAAGGCTCTTAAGGCTGCAACACCAATCGGAAAAGGTCTTGGTGCTTCTCCTGGAGCTGCTTGCGGTAAAGTCGTATTCACAGCAGATGACGCTGCTGAATGGGCTGCAAAGGGTGAAAAGGTAGTTCTTGTACGTCTTGAGACATCTCCAGAAGATATCACAGGTATGAAGGCTGCCCAGGGTATCCTTACAGTTCGTGGTGGTATGACATCACACGCTGCCGTTGTTGCCCGTGGTATGGGTACATGCTGTGTATCAGGATGTGGCGAAATTGCTATGGACGAAGAGAATAAGAAGTTCACATTAGCAGGACAGACATTTACAGAAGGTTCTGAAATTTCTATCGACGGTACAACAGGTAACATCTACGCAGGAATCATTCCTACAGTTGATGCCCAGATCGCAGGTACATTCGGAAGAGTTATGGCTTGGGCTGACAAGTTCAGAACACTTAAAGTAAGAACTAACGCAGACACACCAGCTGACGCTAAGAAGGCTCGTGAACTCGGTGCAGAAGGTATCGGTCTTTGCCGTACAGAGCATATGTTCTTTGAAGAAGACAGAATTGCTGCATTCCGTGAAATGATCTGTTCAGATACAGTTGAAGAAAGAGAAGCAGCTCTTGAAAAGATTCTTCCATACCAGCAGGGAGATTTCAAGGCATTATACGAAGCTCTTGAAGGTAATCCGGTTACAATCAGATTCCTTGATCCACCTCTTCATGAATTCGTTCCTACAGAAGAAGCTGACATCGAGAAGCTTGCAAAGGCTCAGGGCAAGTCAGTAGAAGATATCAAGAATATCATCGCTTCATTACACGAATTCAACCCAATGATGGGTCACAGAGGATGCCGTCTTGCTGTAACTTATCCAGAAATCGCTAAGATGCAGACAAAGGCAGTTATCCGTGCAGCTATCGAAGTTCAGA
>OIYT01000307.1_pt1 | contig 55548 bp, 50 predicted proteins | sample 1588201 | NCBI WGS metagenome assembly OIYT01 (sample SAMN03283260) | human gut metagenome | biome: human-associated habitat; material: feces | host: Homo sapiens | place: USA | collected 2013
CCCGCCTGTTGCTCGACTATCAGAGCCGGGAAGCTTATATGAGTTTGATGCTTGATTAGCGTTCATTTTACCCAAAAACAAAAGCTCAGCACCACTCCGACAGGTTACGGAGATCCGAAGGAACGATTATCCGATTAATTCGTATTTTTGCAGATCCATACAAAACTATACGAATAAAAAGAGCTGACAATGTTACGGAAAGGAGACCTTACACAAGGAGGTATAACCACCACCCTGCTACAATTCACATTGCCGATGCTGGCAGGATCGCTTTTACAACAATGCTATAACATAGCCGATACACTGATCGTAGGACAATGTATCGGCGCAAATGCGTTGGCAGCGGTCGGTTCCGCCTATACCTTGATGGTTTTCCTGATCTCTATCCTGCTGGGGTTATCGATGGGAAGCGGCACGGTTTTCTCACTGCAATACGGAGCCGGAGACCTGTCCGCCCTGCGACGTAGCATCTATGTTTCTTTCCTGCTGATCGGCACGGTAACCATCTTGCTGAATGTTGCCGTGTTCCTATGGCTCGATCCGATTTTACGATGGTTACAAGTTCCCTATGATATTTATTCGTTGATGCGTAACTATCTGTGGATCATTTTCTGGGGAATAGTCTTTACTTTCCTGTATAATTTTTATGCAGCGTTGCTTCGGGCTGTAGGCGATTCTGTAACACCTTTATGGTTTCTGGCTGTATCGGTCGTTTTGAATATCGGGCTTGATTTGTTTCTTATTCTTGTCCTGGATCAAGGCATCGAAGGAGCGGCAGTCGCAACGGTTATCGCACAGGGAACGGCGGCATCCGGTATCTTGCTGTATACCTATAAAATCCGCCCCGAGCTACGATTACACCGGGAAGATATGCGCTTCGACCGTTCCAGCCTGAGAGAAATCACTTCTTTCTCCACACTGACTTGCGTCCAACAATCTGTGATGAACTTCGGAATATTGATGGTGCAAGGATTGGTAAATAGTTTTGGTACGGTTGTCATGGCCGCATTCGCTGCAGCAGTCAAGATCGACTCTTTCGCCTATATGCCCGTTCAGGAGTTCGGGAATGCTTTTTCCACCTTCATTGCCCAGAATTTCGGAGCGCGGAAAGGGGATCGCATCCGCCGGGGAGTGCGTAGCGCATTTCTTATAACGATCGTCTTTTCCCTTATCATCTCGCTGTTAGTTTTCTTTTTTGCCAAGCCGTTGATGCTTATTTTCGTCCGTCCGGATGAGGCTGAGATACTTCGCATCGGAACAGAATACCTGCGTATCGAAGGAGTTTTTTATTTAGGCATCGGAATCTTGTTCCTCCTTTATGGTTATTACCGGGCCATCCGTATGCCGGGAATGTCTGTCGTGCTTACCATTCTGTCTTTAGGTACACGTGTCGTCCTTTCTTATTGGCTGGCATCCATTCCCACTATTGGGGTCACCGGTATTTGGTGGTCTATTCCTATCGGTTGGTTTCTAGCAGACTTAGCCGGCATTGCCTATTACCATTATCGCAAATATGCAGTCTCACGGACTTGACAAAAATCCGCCTCCGATATACATTTATTACCGGATTTTTCTATCTTTGCAGCCGTAAAAAGTAATGATAAATTATGGACGACAGTATTCCGCGAGAAATAAAAACAGTAAGTAACAAATAACGCGCAGGGGTAAACAGCAAGGCCTCTGTACGTTGACAAAAACGAAAGGAGGCAATAATGAGAACTTTTCTTTATTGTGAAGCCGGCTTTGTGGAAAAAGACCAGTGGCTTCCAAACAGCTGGGTCAATGTAGAATGCCCTACACCGGAAGATATCCATTACCTGACAAACCAATTCAATGTTCCCGAATCTTTCTTAAGCGACATTGCCGATACAGACGAACGCCCGCGTATCGAATATGAAGGGAATTGGCTATTGACCATCATTCGAATCCCGGTACAGAGCCAGGAACAAGGAATCCCTTTCACGACCATCCCTCTGGGGATTATGACGAACAATGAAATCATCATATCTGTTTGCTACTACAAGACGGAACTGATACCGGACTTTATCCGATACACCCGCCGCAAAGAGGTCGTCGTACGTCACAAATATGACCTGATTCTGCGTCTGATCCATTCGTCCGCCGTATGGTTCCTGAAATACCTGAAACAAATCAACAACGAGGTGGCGCATGCCGAAAAGGCACTGGAAAAAAGTATCCGTAATGAAGACTTGCTTCGTCTGATGAAGCTGGAAAAGAGCATGGTTTACTTCAACACATCCATCCGTGGTAATGAAGTGATGCTTACCAAACTGCAAAGCATCTTCCAAGAACCGGTCTATATGGACAACGAACTGGTGGAAGATGTGGAAACAGAATTAAAACAGGCGCACCTCACGGTCAATATCTATAGCGATATCCTGACCGGTACGATGGACGCATTCGCCTCCATCATTTCCAACAACGTGAACACCATCATGAAGCGCATGACCTCTATCTCCATAATCCTGATGGTTCCCACCCTCATCGCCAGCTTCTACGGTATGAACGTCCCGATCTACGGAGAAAATATGCCGCATGGCTTTGCCATCATCGTCATGATCTCCATCACACTATCAGCTTTATCATTTTTCATTTTCAGAAAGATCAAATGGTTCTAAATTAAAAAATCCGCTTTACCTTCACAGGCGAAGCGGATTTAAAATCGATAAGCTTTTTCTAATCAAATATCTAATCAGAAAACAATATCTCGGGAAGGATAATATCTAATTCTGACAAATAAATAGCAAAGGACGTGCCAGAAATAGAAATAAAGATATATTTTAAAACAAACCACTGATATACAAACCAATAAAAATAATACATATAATACAAAAGAAATTGGGGAAGTGTGGAGTGGATTGGGGAAAGTGTGTAAAAATTCCACAATCAAGTGTGGAATCCCGACTTTTGAGCGTGGAAAGAGCAATAATAATCGACTGCCTTTTTCAGCAAATCTTCCGGGAGATCGAGAGATTCATCGAACAAAGAAGTTTCGACAGTAAGAGCTTTCTTCTTCGAATCTTTTTTCCAATTGCCAACGATCCGGCCCTCATACAGGATCACGGGGTAAAAGATACCGAAAGTATTGAATGCCTTATGATGATGTTCGCGTAGCATAACGGTCGTCCGGTCTTTATAGCTGATCAGATATTCATCATACGAGGGTAACAGATGCAACACTTTCCGGCAACAGGCCTTCAAGTCACAGGTAACATGCAGGTAAAAAGTTTCCGAATCAAACTTTTCGGTTAGCAGATCGGTTTCGATCAATGCAACCGCATGTCGAGCCTCAGTTGCCGCCAAGCCGGACCACCAGACAAAATCAGACAATGTAGCCGGGGAATGGCTTTGAAAATATAGGGTAGCCAATCGGGCGAGCGCCTCTTCGCGGCTGAGTTCTTTCATCGGAGGCACACGTTCTTCCAACAGAGCATAGGTCGGCTTCTTGTTTTTATCTACCCCGCTGCACACAAGGCCATCCGTTTCAGCACGGACCAGAAAATAATGTATCAAGTGATTGTCTGTCTCGACCCCTGCCCGACCGAACCCATCCATCAACTCCTGTTTTGTCAAACTCTTGTTTCCACCCAACAATTGTTCCAGCAATCTACAACCTTTCGTATAGAAGCTTTCGGTTATCTCCATCTTCCGGCTTCTTGCATAAGAATCGAAGGCTGTCCGTATACGACCTCCCGACAATTGCAACATCCAGCGGATATCCTCTGCTACGATGAAATGCCAGGTCGGTCGTAATATATGGGTACGCAGGATTTCCCCCTTTGCAAGCGCATCGTCCACCACCCGCAACGAAGAAGACTTCAAGCGAGTCCCGACCGCCCATTTCGCCATCGTATATTCCTGTGCTTGGACAGCTCCCATCCAGGCAACCAATTCCTTCGGACTCCTAAACCGGGGCTTTGCCAATTGATGGCTCAACAGACGAATATCGGTCAACATATTCTTACCGTTAGCAGGATTTTCCGGTCATAATATCCAATACCAGCTTATCGGTGGCTTCCATTCCTTTGGAACCGATAGAAGTCAGGTTAATGATCGACTTGTCGACATTCTCATCAATAATGCCCTCGACCGGAGTCACCACCTTGTTTTCCATTGCCATCAACGCAGACAGCATAGCAGTCGAAACACCGCTGGAAACTTTCATGGCACAACTGGGCTTCGCCCCATCGCATATCATACCGGTAATATTGCCGATCATATTCTTGATTGCATAGGAAATCTGCACTTTATCGCCTCCCATCAGATAGGTAATGCCGCAACTGGCTCCCGTGGCGGCCACCACACAACCGCAAAGGGCGGACAAGCGTCCCAAGCTTTGCTTGATATAGATGACCATCAGATGGCTTAACATCAGGGCACGGATTAACTGTTCTTCCGAACATTCGATGTCTTCGGCAAAAGAAAGGACGGGAAGTGTCGCTGCAATCCCCTGGTTTCCACTACCGGAGTTACTCATCACCGGGATCATGGCGCCATCCATGCGGGCATCACAGGCAGCAGCCGTCATTGCCAGCATATGGGTATAGGCAGAGTCTCCCATATATTTACGTCCGTATACACCGGAAACGGTCTTGCTGACCGTATGTCCGAAATTTCCCTTCAGTGAAGCCTCGGCTGCTTTCCGGTTCAGATCGGCAGTTTCCAGGATAAAGCGGATCTCATCGAGCGGCATTTCCATCGCAAACTCATACACAGTAGAGAAAGAGAGTCTCAATTCGTCTTCATCGCCCGAAGCATCACAGGAAACACCTTCTTTCCTCCGGTCTGTCAATACCACACCATTCTTCTCCACATACACGACATTCGTATGTTCATGGCAGATTATCACCCGCGAAGTTTCATCTCCGGCTGAACAAATCACTTCGATATAGAGCTTGTCGACATTATCCTTTAAAGCGATATGAATCCGTTTATCTTCGATCACCTGCTTTCCTTCAGCAAGCGCTTCAGGTGTCAGGTCACGCAATACTTCAAGACCATAAGCAGACTTGCCGATCAACGTACCCAAAGCAACCGCTATAGGTAACCCGACCATTCCGGTTCCAGGAATTCCGACACCCATCGCATTCTTCAGGATGTTGGCGCTCAGAAATACTTCCGTTTTCTCCGGTTTACAGCCTAAAACCTCGGCAGCCTTAGCGGCAGCCAATGCGACCGCAACCGGTTCCGTACAACCGATAGCGGGAATCACTTCCTGATGTATTAGTTTGATGATTTGTGTTTGAGTTGTTTTATCCATGAATATAGACTTCTTTGACTTTATGATTGCAAAGATAAGACATCCTTTTCAAAACATAGGTATTTCGATTGCGGAACATAGATAATTTGAACTATTTCTTTATTAAATAAAGGAATACCCGACAGAAAAATGTACATTTGTTTCATCTAATAAATAATTAATAAATTATGGGAACTTTAGGCTGCATAAATGATATGTTACAACGGGACAAAGAAAACCGCGAGCTCCGGAAATTAAGCAAAGAACGCCTAAAGGAAACCCGAAACAGGCTCATGAAAATCGGGAGCAGTACCAAACTACCCGATACATCCGTTGAAGAAATGAAAGAAATTCGAAAAAAGACTATAGAGAAAGAAAAAGCAGATGCCAACCATCTATCCAAAATAAAATTACTTTTAGCCATATTTGTCTTATTCGTCCTCCTTTCAGTATGGCTGTTTTATTCTCTCATCAGATAAGATCTCATTTGTCACCACCGACAGTTTTAACCGTAAAGGTTTCCTCTTCCGTGCCGTTGCCACGCCCTTCTTTCAGACGGACGCTGAACACAGCTTCACCTGTACGCAACTTCGGGGAGGCCTGCACCATAACATTATAGATGATACGGTCATCACGGGTGATTTTGGCTATCTTGACAGGTTCGGACAGTTTCAAATACCTGCCCTTCTCAACTTTCACTATCGGTTCCACGTCCAAAGCATCCTGAAAGCTGTTGTTCACAATCACGAGGGAGATACGGCAGGTCTCACCTGCATTGATCTTATCGTCGCGGGTGACACTGTCCTCTTCCAATAAGATATCTTCGATCTGCAAATCGGGAAGGAGAACATGCGAAGACGGTGTATAATTCCCCGAATTCCTCTTCTCCACTCTTATCTCGTCGCCTGTATTTGCAGCAATCTGCGCACCGGCGATTCCTCCGACCGCCGTCCCGACAAACGCCCCTATGTCACCTCCGATATCATCGTCTATGGAATTTCCGACCGCTCCGCCGAAAAGCCATCCGACAAAAGCGCCTATCTGGGCCCCTACGCCAGCCCGGTCTTCCCGGCTCATATTCTTCATCGATCCGCATCCTGTCAGAACCAACAAAGACACTATCGCATATAGGACTTTATTTTTCATACTCAGTTATTTTAACCCTTCCAATTAACAAACAAAGATAACCATCCATTTGATTTAATGACATCGGAAAGGAGAAAAACCCCTATCCGATTGCGTTTTTTTATGTAAGTTTGCGCCCGATTAAACAAAGAATGATGACAACTCAATTCAAGACTCCGACCGCAGACCTGCAACATCAGTACGATCTTCTGCAGAAAGAATTCGAATATGAAAAAGAGATGTACCGCCAACAAATCGAACGGACCGGAATACATCGCCGCATCCAACAAGGACTGTGCTGGTATCCTGTCGTACCAGGAAAGAGTTACTATAATTCCTTGAACCAGCTCGTCGTAGAAATCGAACGGCTGGAGGATAAAGAGACCGAACACAATTTCGAATATGGTCGTCCGGTCTGCTTCTTCACGACAAACGGAAGCGGAAACCCCGAATACCTGAACTTCTCGACCGTCATCAGTTACGTACAAGACGACCGAATGGTCGTAGTACTGCCCTCTCCTAACGCACTTACGGATATACAGAAGGCTGGTGAAATCGGCATCCAACTTTATTTCGACGAGACCAGCTACAAGACAATGTTCAACGCCCTGTCCACCGTTATCCAAGCGAAAGGAAACCGGTTAGCTTACCTACGGGACGTCCTGTTAGGCAAAACGCCCGTCGGCCGGCGCACATTTTTTCCTATGCGTTTTCCCTGGCTGAACCTGTCGCAGGAAGAGGCGGTCAACCATGTATTGGCGGCAAAGGATGTGTCAATCGTGCACGGTCCTCCCGGAACAGGCAAAACGACCACTTTGGTTGAAGCGATCTATGAGACTCTGCACCGGGAAAATCAGGTAATGGTCTGTGCCCAAAGCAATACGGCCGTAGACTGGATATCCGAAAAACTAGTCGATCGTGGCATTCATGTCCTACGCATCGGTAACCCGACACGCATAAACGACAAGATGCTTTCCTTCACCTATGAACGGCGTTTCGAATCGCATCCCGACTATGCCGAACTATGGGGAATCCGCAAGGCGATCCGCGAGATACAATCCAATCTCCGCAAAAAGAGCCACGGTGAAAAAGAAACAGCACGCAACCGTCTCTCCCGTCTCCGTTTCCGGGCGACGGAACTGGAAGTGAAGATCGACACGGAATTGTTCGACGAGGCGCGTGTCGTGGCCTGCACGCTGGTCGGATCGGCGAACCGGGTATTGACCAACCGTAACTTCACAACTCTCTTTATCGACGAGGCCGCCCAAGCACTCGAAGCAGCCTGCTGGATCGCAATCGGCAAAGCGGATCGGGTCATCTTAGCGGGCGACCATCACCAGCTCCCTCCTACCATCAAATGTATAGAAGCGGCACGCGGCGGCTTAGACCACACCTTGATGCAAAAAATAACCGACCGGAAGCCCGAAACAGTCTCGCTTCTGAAAACGCAGTACCGGATGAACGAGGACATCATGCGCTTTCCTTCCCGTTGGTTCTATCATGACGAGCTACAATCCGCACCGGAAGTCAAGCATCGCGGCATCTTGGAATTCGATACGCCTGTCGTCTGGCTCGATACGGCGGATTGCCATTTCGAAGAAGACCGGCTCGACGACAGCATGAGCCGTATCAATAGAGACGAAGCTACACTGCTCGTTTCGACCTTACAGAAATATATCGAAAAGATCGGCAAAGAACGGGTATTGGATGAAAGCATCGACTTCGGTCTGATTTCACCTTACAAATCGCAGGTTCAGTATATCCGCGGACTGATCAAGCGCGACACTTTCTTCAAACCTTTCCGCCGCCTGATAACCGCTCACACGGTAGACGGCTTCCAGGGACAGGAACGCGATGTGATCATGATCAGTCTCGTACGAGCCAACGACAAAGGCCGGATCGGTTTCCTCGGTGACCTGCGCCGCATGAACGTCGCCATCACCCGCGCCCGCATGAAACTGATGATCTTGGGAGACGCACCGACACTAACACGGCATGCTTTCTACAAGGAATTATACGAATATATCTGGGAAAACGGACAGGTGATCACCGTTCAACCTCCTTCCCCGACATGATCCTCTTATTGTCATATTCGTAAAAAAGCCATTAGTCCAAATCGAAACTACTACCGCATCTATTTCGATTTTATACCCTTTTTAATTCAAATATCGTATATTTGTATCATTAACAAAAAATACAGAGAGGCCATGAAGTATAAATTATTAGTTCTCGACGTAGACGGGACGCTGCTCAACAATCAGAAAGAGATCAGCCCCCGTACCCTGGCTGCCCTTCTGAAGGTACAGCAAATGGGGGTACATATCGTATTGGCATCAGGAAGACCGACTAATGGAGTCATGCCCATCGCTGAAAAGCTGGAACTGAATCATTACGGAGGTTACATTCTTTCTTACAACGGCGGTCAGATCATCAACGTGCAGACCGGTGAACTATTATTCGAGAAGCGCATCGATCCGGAATGGATCCCCTATTTCGAAAAGAAAGCAAAGAAAAACGACTTTGCCATCTTCACCTATCACAAAGACTTCATCCTGACGGACAAACCGGATAACAAGTATGTCATCCAAGAAGCCAACCTGAACAAGATGCAGATTGTCGGTGTCGACAACTTTGCCGAAGCCGTCGATTTCCCGCCCTGCAAATGTATGCTGGCAAGTGACGACGAAGAAGCGCTCATCGGTTTGGAGAATCATTGGAAAAAACGCCTCGACGGTGTGCTGGATGCATTCAGGTCGGAACCTTATTTCTTAGAAGTCGTTCCCCAGTTCATCGACAAGGGAAACACTTTGGGCGTGCTGATGACCAAACTGTCCGTATCGCCGGAAGAAGTGATCGCGATCGGCGACGGCGTTTGCGACGTGACCATGTTGCAACTTGCCGGTGTCGGGATCGCGATGGGAAATGCGGAAGATTCGGTGAAGGCTTGTGTGGACAAGACGACACTCACCAACGAAGAAGAAGGCGTAGCCGTGGCCGTCGAACGGACAATCCTGGCTGAAATACGTCCGACGGAAGTACCGCTCGACCAGTTGAATATGCGTGCCAGACACGCTCTAATGGGAAACCTCGGCATCCAATATACATATGCATCCGAAGACCGTGTAGAAGCGACCATGCCGGTAGACGAACGCACCCGCCAGCCATTCGGCATCCTACATGGCGGGGCGACACTCGCATTGGCCGAAACGGTTGCCGGGTTAGGATCGATGATCCTGGCCAAACCAGACGAAATCGTGGTCGGTATGCAAGTCAGTGGCAACCATATGTCATCTGCCCATGAAGGAGATACCGTTCGCGCCGTCGGAACCATCATTCACAAAGGACGCTCTTCGCACGTTTGGAACGTCGATGTATTCACATCCACAGATAAATTGGTATCATCCATCCGTGTAGTCAACAGCATATTAAAAAAGAAATGACACCAGACGAATTAAGGATTTGTAACGTAGTCGACACATTGATCAGAAAGAACCGGAGTTTTGCACTCTGGCGGATACCAGGAGAATCGCCTCGTTTCGCCATGCAGACCTCCGGTTCTGCACGTATTCTTTATCATATCGAGGAACTGGACGAACAGAGTGGTTTCGTCATTGCTCCCTTCCATGTAAGCAAACAGCACCCAATCGTACTGATCCGGCCGGACATCCAGAAACTTCCGCCCGATGAGGAAACAAAAGTTTCATACTCGATGCCTGCGGAACAGGAATTCCATCATAGTGAAACGCTTGTCTCCTTCCCCGAAAACCCGAAGGAAGACTACAGCCGTCGTTTCAATGCCTTCATCGAACCGCTACGCCGAAAGCAGTTCGAGAAACTCGTGCTGTCGCGCTGCCAGACGATTCCGGCAGACAGAGCCAACTTCTCCCCTGCCGCCGCTTTCCTCAAGGCAACCGGACGGTACAAATATTCATATGTTTATCTCTGCCATACTCCCGCGACAGGCACATGGCTCGGATGTACGCCTGAAATCATCCTCTCCGGCGAGAAAGGAAAATGGCATACGGTCGCCCTTGCCGGCACCCAACCTCTCCAAAACGGGGAACTACCGATAGAATGGGACGACAAAAACAGGGAAGAACAGGAATATGTAGCCTTTTACATACGCAAACAACTGCAAGCATTAGGTATCAAACCGACAGAAACTCCTCCGATCCCGGTACGCGCCGGCGAACTGTCGCATTTGAGAAGCGACTTCAGCTTTCCACTGCCCGATAATAAAAAACTCGGCGAACTGTTGAAACGGCTCCATCCCACGCCTGCCGTCTGCGGACTGCCCAAAGAAGAGACGTATCGCTTTATCCGGGAGAACGAAGGCTACGACCGGAGCTATTATTCAGGCTTTATCGGTTGGTTGGCCCCCGAAGGGAAGAGCGATCTGTATGTAAACTTGCGCTGCATGAACATCTTGCCCGGATCATTTGTTTTATATGCAGGCGGAGGCATTCTTGCTTCTTCGGAGATAGAAAGCGAATGGCTTGAAACGGAAGCAAAAATGCAAACAATGAAGCGACTGATCAATTCAATTGACAAATCATAAATAATATAACCCATGATAGCAAAAAAACTGACTGACCTCATAGGCAATACACCGTTGTTGGAGTTCTCAAACTTCAACGCAAGTAAAGGGCTGAAAGCGAAAGTAATCGGAAAGCTGGAATATTTCAACCCGGCAGGTAGCGTAAAAGACCGCATTGCATTGGCAATGATCGAAGATGCGGAAGAAAAGGGCTTGCTGAAACCGGGAGCAACAATCATAGAGCCGACCAGCGGGAACACCGGCGTAGGACTGGCTTTCGTCTCGGCCGCCAAAGGTTATAAATTGGTACTGACAATGCCCGAAACCATGAGCCTGGAACGTCGTAACCTACTGAAAGCATTAGGAGCCAACCTGATCCTCACTCCCGGAACGGAAGGGATGAAAGGTGCCATCGCCAAAGCGGAAGCATTGCGTGATGAAACACCCGGCTCCATTATCCTGCAACAGTTTGAAAACCCGGCAAACCCTGCCCGGCATGCTAAAACAACCGCACAGGAAATCTGGCGCGATACGGACGGCAAAGTCGATATCTTCGTCGCAGGAGTCGGAACGGGCGGTACGGTAAGCGGCGTTGGCAAAGGACTGAAAGCGCACAATCCGGATGTCAAAATCGTCGCTGTAGAACCGACCGACTCGGCTGTGCTCTCAGGCGGTAAACCCGGACCGCACAAGATACAGGGGATCGGCGCGGGCTTTATCCCTAAAACCTACGACAGCTCGGTGGTCGATGAAATCATCCAGGTAGAAGGAGACGACGCCATCCGCACATCACGCGAACTGGCACAAAAGGAAGGCCTGTTGGTCGGCATTTCTTCCGGAGCAGCCGTATATGCCGCCGTGCAACTGGCCCGTCTCCCGGAGAACGAAGGGAAAACGATTGTAGCATTATTACCGGATACGGGCGAGAGATATTTGTCTACAGCATTGTATGCGTTCGAGGAATATCCGCTTTAAGAATTGACAATTGATAATTGTCAATTCTCCTTATAATCTTTCCGATAAGAACAAGTAGTCTCCGTCGGGAAATCTTTCGGGACTTTCTGGGTTACTTTTCCGGTTGCCGCCCATTCGGCGCCACGAAGCAAAAGCACCTGGAAGCCCGTACATTGCATTGCTATATTATCTTCCGTAGTAGCACCGGCATGGCCAAGCATCGTATGGAAGATGCGAGCATTCCCGTAATCGACCGTAAATACCAGCGGTTCTTCACGACCGGAACCGTTTGTTTCCTTATCCGAATAGGCCGTGTACAAAATATCCCGGATATTGCCCGGTCCCCGCATACGGTCGTAAAGTTCATCTTTGGCATGACGCCATTTTAAAGGCAGGCCCTTCACAACCGGATGCACCTTGTCACGCCCGTTCAGCACATATTCGTGCTGGCGTCCATGAGAACCACCCGGACCCGCCGAACTGTCCTTGACCAGTTTTCCGTCCTTCCAATACACATAAGGGCCGGAATTCTCATTACGTCCTTCCCAACCACCCAAAGCACAGATCCTATTGAACTCCGGCCATTTGGAGAAAGCATTGTCGGCTGCATGATAAATGACAACACCACCGCCGTTCTGCACATATTCCAGGAAGCGGCGGTTCGTCTCCTCCGGCCACGAATCTCCGTTATAGTCCAGCACTACCAACTGGTAAGGGCTAAAGTCGAGCACAAAACCGGACATATCCTTGCCCTGTTCGGGAGAGATGACAAAGTCCACATCAAAACGACCGGAATTTTCCAGGATTTGTTTCAGCACAACATGGCTCACCTGCCAGTTATGGTTGTTTTGTCCTGTGATCAGTAATGTTTTAATCGGTTTACGCGCCGAAACCGTATAGGCTAACAAGAGGGAAAAGACAACAAAAAACAGCTTCCCAAAATGTAAATGTCTCATGGTACTTTATGGTTTAAAGATTTGTTTGAGGCAAATGTACTAAATCAATATGAAATATGTACTTTTGTGGCCTTAAGAAAAAATACATCCATGATGAAATATTTATCCCGAATATTATTGATAACATTCGTATTTGTCTTTTCAGCCACTTATAGCCATGCCGACAGTTGGCGCGACAAAACAGAACTGCTCATATATTCTCCGCGCTATTTCGGTCCGAACGCCTTTCCGATCCCGGAAATGAGGGACGGACAGGTGAGCGAGCGGTACGAAGTGGAAGTACGGGGCGAATACCATTATTATACGGGTGACAAGACCTGGGACATCGTGGGGCGTGCCCTGCTGCCCTTCTTCAGGGGGCGCGCGGGAATCGAAGTGAACTGGTGCTTCAAGGAAAAATATAAGATGACACCGGAAACGCGTGACGAACGCTTTGCCGTGGATACGGAAAGCCCGATCAAATATAACGGCGACATCGTTATCAGCTCCTTTTTCCAAGTCCTGAAAAGCGAGAAATGGGTAGACGCGACCATTAGCGCCAACATCAAGACAGCCAGCGGAGGCCGCCTGTGCGACGCCCGTTTTACCGATGCCGCCTCCTACTGGTTCGACGTAAACATGGGGCGTAACCTGTGGAAAAGTGCCGACGGGAAGGCCTCGATCCGTATGCAGGCGCTCGCCGGGTTCTATTGCTGGATGACGAACGACATGGTGCATCGCCAGAACGACGCCATCTCATACGGAGTCGGGTTCACCGGTAAATACAGAGGCTTCACGCTCGCCACCAACCTGGCCGGGTTTTACGGATACGAAAACAACGGTGACCGCCCCATACATTGGCGCAACAACCTCAGATACGAGATCAAGAAAAACATAATCTCCTTCCGGTATACACACGGAATGAAGGATAACCTGTACGAGACTTATTCGTTGGGATATATCAGATGCTTTTGAGAATTGAAAGCTAAACCAACGGCCTTCGCTCCCTGTTTAAGGGAAGATGAAGATTAATCGGATAGTAAAACTGAAGCTGGTAGATGCCAGACTCTATTTCGTGAGTCTGATCGTAGGACTGCTGACCGGATTGGTGGCGGTTCCTTACCACTATCTGCTGCAACTATTCTTCAATATGCGGAAGAACTTCTTCCAGTCTTCGCCTCCCTGGTATTACCATATCGTCTTATTCCTTGCCCTATGGGGTATCCTCTGCTTCGTCGCCCGGATGGCCAGACGGTGGCCTTACATCGGAGGCGGAGGCATTTCGCAGACACGGGGCGTTATCAATGGACGCATCGAGTATGCACATTCCTTTCGCCAACTGCTGGCTAAGTTTGCGGGTGGTGTGCTGACACTCAGCAGCGGTCTCTCGATGGGACGCGAGGGACCTTCTGTACAAATGGGTTCCTACATAGGTGACCTGGTCAGCAAATGGGGACATATCCTGAGCGGCGAACGCAAACAGCTCCTTGCCGCAGGCGCAGGCGCAGGACTGGCAGCTGCCTTTGCCGCTCCTCTTGCCGCCGCTACGCTGGTGATCGAATCGATCGAACGCTTCGATGCTCCGAAAACGGCTATCACGACGATCCTGGCCGGTGTCGTCGCCGGAGCGATCGCCAGTACGATTTTCCCGATCAACCCGTACCACGACATACAGGCCATCGTGCCCGACCTGTCGATGGGACTGCATATCAAGCTGTATATCCTGTTTGCCGTCATCGTATCGGTTTTCGGCAAACTCTATTCACTGCTGATGCTATACGCCAAACGGATGTACCCGGCCATCCGGCAACCCGAATATATCAAGCTGTTAGGTCTTCTGGGCATGGCATACATCATTTCGCTGACGGTCACTGATCTGACCGGTGGAGGCGAGCAGTTCCTGATGCAACAGGCGGAAGGCGGCAACAGCAATATCTATTGGATTGCAGGGATGATGTTCCTGCACATGGTATTTACCGTTTTTTCCTTCTCCTCCGGATTGCCGGGAGGGAACTTTATCCCGACTCTGGTGACAGGCGGACTGACCGGTAAGCTCTATGCCCTCATCCTGGTGCAACACGGGATCGTCAGGATGGAAAGTGTGAGCTATGTCATGCTGATCGGAATGGGCGCCTTCCTGGTCGCCGTCGTGCGCACTCCTATCACAGCCATTATCCTGATTACGGAGATCACAGGGCATTTCGAAGTTTTCTATCCTTCCATCGTCGTAGGAGGACTCACTTATTATTTCACGGAACTGTTGGGAATAAAGCCGTTCAACGTAATGTTCTATGAAGAGATGATCAACAAACCGGCCTTCCGTGAGCAGAAGCGGCTGACTTTGGACGTGGAAGTGATGGCCGGAGCCTATTTCGACCGCAAGGAGGTCGATACGCTCGAACTTCCCAACCATTGCATAATCATGAATATCCACCGCGACCGCAAAGACATCTCCCCCACCGGACAAACCATACTCCCCGGTGACCAGCTCACCATCGAACTGGACGCCCAAGATATAGAGAAACTGTACGAGCCACTGGTTAGCATGGCCAACATCTACTAAAATATCCCGACCGGCAACTTTAAACGTCCTCCCGGCCATCTCAAATCATTGGACACAAAAACCAAACAGCCTCTCAGGGGAATTATAATCCAGAATTATCAGGTATTTATGTAAAAATATCCGTCCGCGAGACGATTTCAGGGAAGCCGGATGGTTCCTTACCATAGGAGAAATCAATTATCGCATTTTGCCGAACTTACGGATGGGAGCCGGCTATATGTCGTTAGTCCGCTACAAGGCATCGGAGGAACTGCGCAACCGGTTCTGATTCAAGCAGGAAAACATCTATCCACAAAACGAAAGGAAACGTACCGATATGCATTTATGCAGAAGCCATTTCACCATCCTAAGGCACTTTTTTACTAAAGACAAGCAGAAAAAGAGCGGAAAGTAAGCAGAAATGGTTGACAACACCCCCATCTTCCGGCTTTCTACACCCGGATGTTACCACCCCCCACACCCGGATGTCCGAAAAGGGTACACCCGGGTGTTCGGAGCCATATCATACTAATCCTTTGTAATTAAGATACATACTTAGCAGAAAGATCATATATATATTGCTAAAATCCCAGTCGGATGTGTGACACAGTGTGATACAGGCGTGATACATGAATCCGGCATGTATCACACCTTGCACAACATGGATATCAACACATACAAGACAAAATGTGATAGAGTGACAGAGAAATGGCGATTCTCTTTCTGTCGGTTTTAAGGCTGCTTATCGCCTCATTCGGCTGTCACATATAATAGGCATAAATAAAAATATCACTATCTTTGCCCTCGGAATACCAAAAACGTTCCTTTATATTATTCACCGAGTGCTTGATAAACCTCGTTAAAAACAAGAAATATGCAGAAGACATCTACTGTAACCGTACCATTCATGCTGTTAGGCATCCTGTTCAATATCTGCCTGGTAGCTTCAAACCTGTTAGAAACCAAAGTTATCCAGGTATTCGGCATCACAGCGACTGCCGGACTGATCGTTTTCCCGATCTCATATATCATCAATGACTGTATCGCCGAAGTATGGGGATTCAAGAAGGCACGCCTGATTATTTGGAGCGGATTCATTTCTAATTTCCTTGTAATCGGATTTGCGCAATTGGCGGTGATGTTGCCTGCCGCCCCATTTTGGGAAGGCGAAGAAGGTTTCAACTTCGTGTTCGGAATGGCACCGCGCATCGCCATAGCAAGCCTGATGGCTTTTCTTGTCGGTTCGTTCCTGAATGCTTACGTGATGAGTAAGATGAAGATTGCTTCAGCCGGAAAGAATTTCTCTTTACGGGCCATCGTCTCCACTTTGGTCGGCGAGAGTGCCGATTCGATGATCTTTTTCCCGATCGCTTTCGCCGGACTGATACCGATAGGCGAACTTTTCATTATGATCGGGACACAGGCGGTTCTGAAATCCCTCTATGAAGTAATCATCCTTCCCGTTACCATCCGTGTTGTAAACTATATCAAGAAGGTGGACGGTAACGATGTGTATGACGTAGAGACATCATACAATATATTAAATGTGAGAGATTTATGATTTATGATTCATAATTCCAAACAAATGCGACCAGTCTTCACGAGGTTGCGGCGTATAGGTATGGAATCCTAGTGATTCCGCCGTACGGCAATTGGGGACGGCATCATCTATGAAAAGTGTTTCTTCAGGACGGATATCGGCATCTTGCAGGACATATTCGAAAATTTCGGCATCGGGTTTCAGCAGATGGAGGCGGTAGGAAAGATAAATATGATTGAAAAAGTCGGAAGCATGGTGGCCTTTATAGGAAAAACAGGTCTTTTCCGACCAGTCCCAATGAATCTCGTTCGTATTGCTGAGCAGCATCGTATTGTAACGCTTGCGGAGGTCGAGCAAAAGATCCAGCTTATAATCCGGAACATCATCGAGCATGGCGATCCAGGCGGCATCTATCTGTTCGTCCGTCAAAGGCTGTCTGGTCAGATGACGGATACCCTCGCGAAACTCTGCTACCGTAATGGAACCGAGCTCGATCTTCATGAACAGATCCTTATGCTGGTAGTTATTGACAATCTGCTCGCGTATATTCGCGACCCCCAAACTCTCGAATGCCTCGATGCACCGATTACGGGTGAGATTGATAATCACGCCGCCAAAATCTATAACCAAATTTTTTATGCCTTCCATGACCTTCTTTTAATTGACAATTGATAATCGACAATTTTGATTCTAACTATTTACTACCAGCGGCGACGACGCCGGTGATGCCGTTGCCGCTGTTTATATTGACGTATCCTGCGATATACCAGCCAGACAAATAACACTCCGAACACGGCAAAGATCAGCAAGACGATCCCTGTATTCAAGTTATCTCCTTTCACGCGGCTCCACATTTCCAAAACAAGTTCCGTCCGATCTCCGAAATCGCGGATCATGGCACAACGTTCTACCACCTTGCGGTCGGGGTATTGTACCGGATTGATCCGGATGCTATCCGCACCGGGACCGAAGAAATAACTCAAGTCGGAAACTGTCTCGATTGTCGAATCGATCTTGGCTTCCATAATTTCGGGAGTCGCAATGGCACTGACGTAACCGATGGCATCCATATTCCGCAAAGCGACGTCCGGACGACAAAGATAATCAATAAAATAACTGGCCGCCTTTACATTACGGGCATATTTAGGGATCGCCCAGCCGTCATACCAGATATTGCTGCCTTCTCGGGGCACTTCATAGTCCAGTTCCACCCCGACAGCCTCCGCTTCGTCCATCGCCCAGACCGCATCGCCGCTCCAGGTAAAATTGAGCCAGGCTTTGCCTTTCGTCATCATTTCCTTGCCGAAATCGGCTTCCCAACCGGCAATGTTGGGTTTCATCTTTTTCAGAAGTTCTTCGGCTATGGCGATCGCTTCGGGAGAATTGTCGTTCATCAGTTGCTCGACCGTCACGGTCCCATCTTCCAGTTCCTTCGCATGGGCGTAGATAATGGCCGTACCATAGGAGTCACGATAGCTGTCTTTCATCAATATCTTGTTTCTGAACTTCGAATCCCAAAGACACTCCCAGCTTTCGACCTCTTTCTCCTCCACGAACTGCTTGTTATACAAAATCCCAGCCGTTCCCCACATATAAGGGACGACATAGTCGGTCGTTTTCCGTCCCGGCTGGCTTAGCTTGTTCAGTTGCCCGCGGATATAGGGAGAGACATTATCCAGATAATCCGGTGTCTTTCCGAAATTGCGGTCTATCGGGACAAGAAGGTTTTTCTTCAACATCCGTTCGATTATATATTCGGACGGACAGATCAGGTCGAAATCTTCATGCCCGCGTTCGATTTTGGTAAGCATGATCTCATTGATATCGAACACCTGGTAGATAATCCGGATATCTTCGCCGGTCTGCTCCTTGTACCAAGCGGGAAATTCGGCCAAGACATCCTCGTCGATATAGTCTGCCCAATTGTAGACTTTCAGAATATGACTGCGCTCCTCATCCGTACGATTGCATGAAGACATGAAAGTCAAAAGAAAGAGGCAACTCGCTATTATTGTAATCAGTTTATTCATTTCCTGCTTTTCTCCATTAGCTTTTGGACTTCTCCGCCCGTTTATTAATCACAATCAAAAGGACAAGCACCGTCACGAAAATGATAGTTGACAGCGGACGCAACTCCGGTGTCAGTCCCCCTTTGCGGGCATCCGCATAAATAAAGGTCGATAGGGTTTCCAGTCCCTCGTTGCCGATCGTAAAGATGGTAACAGCAAAATCATCGATCGAAAGCGTAAAAGCCAGTATAAAGCCGCTGATCATGCCCGGACGAATCTCCGGCAGGATCACCTTGCGCAACGCCTGGAAAGGAGTCGCCCCCAAATCGAGCGCCGCCTCATAGACATTCTGGTTCATCTTTTTCAGGCGTGGCATGACACTCAGCACCACATAGGGCGTGCAGAACGTGATATGCGCCAGCACGACCGTCGTGAATCCCTGTGAAACGCCAAAACTCACGAACAGCAGGAAAAGGGATACGCCCGTAATAATATCTGCATTCATCATCGGGATCGCATTAGCAAAATTCATTACCTGGCGGGTCCGTGATCGCAGGTTGAAAATACCGATAGCCGCAATACTACCCAACAGCGTGGAGACGGTCGCCGCGATCATCGCAATGGCGAACGTATTCCACAACGCACTCACCAACGAACGCTGCACGCCTCCTGTAAACAGCGAACTATACAATTTGGTTGAAAATCCCGTCCAGTTTCCCAAGACTTTCGCTTCGGTAAACGAGAAAATCATAATAATCAGAATCGGGGAATATAGCAGCACCAACAGTAGCCACAAATACCCTTTTGCCATCCATTTCGTCATCATATCACACCTCCCCCTTCGTTCGAAGCACTGTCCTCTTCATTCGTAAAGAGGATGGTAACACCAATCAGCAACAGCATAATAAGAGAAAGCGCCGCTCCATAATTCCACATACCGTTATAGATATTTTCTTGCACGGTCGTACCGAACAGTTTGATGTTATTCATCGTCAGTAATTCGGCAATGGCAAACGTGGAAACCGTCGGCATGAAAACCATGACGATCCCGCTCATCACGCCGGGCATCGAAAGAGGCAGAATCGTTTTCATAAAGACCTGAAACGGATTGGCTCCCAAGTCCTGGGCCGCCTCGATCAGGCTGCGGTCCATCTTTTGCAACGTATTATAAATCGGATAGATCATGAACGGGAGAAAGTTATACACCATACCGAAAACCAACGCCCCCTCTCCCAACGGCAGGTTTAGGAAATCGAACAATGCTACCGTAGCCAGCGTACGGATCAGGATATTCACCCACATCGGCAGGATGAATAGCACGACCATCGTCCGGGAAGTGTTAAAACGCTCCTGGCTCAGGATATAAGCTGCCGGATAGCCAAGGATGAGACAGGCAAGTGTGGTGATAATAGCAATCCCGATCGAATAGACGAACGTATTCATCGCTTCGGGGTGTACCATGAACTTACGGAAATTAGCAAAAGTGAACGCTCCGTCGGCATCTGTAAACGCATATAATACGATCAACAACAAGGGCATTACGACAAAGACAGCCAAAAACAGGGCATAAGGAATCGTCCAGTTCTTACGCCGCATAAAAAAAGCTGAAATCTTACTTATCACTTCCTTCCTTTTTAGTTGATTGAACAATCCGTATATTTTCGGGAGCGATCGTGATTCCGACCCGGTCGCCATCGTCCCAAACATCATTCGTATCGACAAAGATATCTTCGTCCCAGTCGGTAAACACCGTCAGATGATAATGGTTGCCTTTGTAGAGGATAAATTTCACTTCACCGGTCAGACGGCCGTCTTCCTCGTTGTCTTCCAGAATGACGCGGTCAAAATCTACTTCGACCTGCACGGGTGCTTCCGAGTCAATGCCGGATACCTCTCGGCATTCGAACGTACAGCCTAAAAATTCCACATGCGTGGCATCCACCATCTTTCCTTCGAACGTATTGCAGATACGTTCCTTTTTCATCACATGGATATCAAATGGTTTGACCAGCAAACCGACTTCCTGCCCGGCATCGAAACAATGGTAGTCCTGTACCATGAACTCATAGCCTTCCGGCGTCTGCACCATCATCTCGTAGTGAACGCCCTTGAAAATGGAAGAGGTAACCGTCCCGGTCAGCATGGCGGCTTCAGACGGCTCGAAAATATAAATGTCTTCCGGGCGGAGCACGACATCTACCGGGGTCCGTTCGCCGAAACCTTCGTCTACGCATTCGAACTCATGCCCGGCAAAGGATACCAACTTATCTTTGATCATCAGTCCGTTCAGAATATTGCTTTCGCCGATAAAGTCGGCGACAAAGGAGTTGATCGGTTCGTTATAAATGTCAATAGGCGTCCCGATCTGCTGGATCTTCCCTTCGCTCATCACGACGATCGTATCGCTCAGGGTGAGTGCTTCTTCCTGATCGTGAGTAACATAGATAAAGGTGATTCCGAGAGACTTATGCATTTCCTTCAACTCCATCTGCATATCCTTGCGCATCTTGAGGTCAAGAGCCGCCAGCGGTTCGTCCAGCAGGAGCACTTCCGGTTCGTTCACGATAGCTCTGGCAATCGCGACACGTTGTTGCTGTCCGCCGGAAAGGGAATCCACATCACGGTACTCATAATCGGTCATTCCTACCATCTTGAGGGCCTGCTTCACCTTTTTCTCGATCACGACAGCCGGAAGTTTTTTCAGCTTCAAGCCGAAAGCGATGTTATTGAAGACATTCAGATGAGGGAAAAGAGCGTATTTCTGAAATACAGTATTAACTGGACGTTTATGAGGGGGTGTTTGCGTAATTTCTTTCCCCGCAATGGTTATTATACCCTCAGAAGCTGTCTGGAATCCGGCAATCAGACGCAACAATGTCGTCTTCCCGCAACCGGACGGCCCCAGAATGGTTACAAACTCGCCCTTACGGACAGACAAATTCACATCATTCAATACGGCCTTGTCTCCAAAGAATTTAGACACATGCTCCACACCAATGATGCAGTCAGATTTTTGCATAGACAGATTCCCCTTTACCAATACTGATTAAACATATTTCCGCTTCTTCACGTAAAAAGCGGCACAAAGGTAACAATTAATTGATAATTGAGAGTTGAAAATTGAAAATTACGGTAGAGTCTTGCTCTTAGGCAACACCAGGTTCAAAAAGACTCCCAGTAAAGCCGAAAGCCCGATACCGGCCATCGTGAAACCGCCAAATTCAATGGCAGCACCACCAATCCCGAAAGTCAGGATCAATGAGACGATGATCAGGTTGCGAGTGTCGCCCAGATTGGTCCGATTCTGGATCAAGCTGTTGATGCCGACAGCGGCAATCGTTCCGAACAGCAGCAACATGATGCCCCCCAACACGGCGGCGGGAATCGATTTAAGCAACGCGCTGACCTTCCCAAACACAGAAAAGATGATACCGCTTACGGCAGCAATACGGATAACGGCCGGGTCTGTAATCTTTGTCAGCGAAATAGCTCCTGTCACCTCCGAATAGGTCGTGACGGGAGGACCGCCGATCAATCCGGCGACGATACATGCCAGGCCGTCTCCCAACATCGTGCGGTGAAGTCCCGGATCTTTTACGAAATCCTTGCCCGTCACCTCGTTGATTGCGTACACATCGCCTATATGTTCGATCACCGGAGCAATCGTCACCGGAATCATAAAAATAACCGCTTCCCACGACAATGAAGGCTTTACAAATTGCGGAAATGCAAACCAAGGAGCTTCTATCACAGGCTTGAAGTCGATCAAGCCGAACAGACTCGCAGTCAGATACCCGACGATGATTCCACAGAAGATAGGGATCAATCTCAACATTCCCCGACCCAACATAGAGGCGAGAATAGCGGAAAGCAGGGCTACCAGCGCCAACGGCCAGTTCTCTTTTGCCATATTCACACCTGAGCCTGCCAGCGAGAGGCCGATCAGAATAATAACCGGCCCGATCACCACCGGCGGAAAAAGCCGCTTGATAAAACCGATTCCTCTCCACCGGACCAACAAGCTCATCAACCCATAGACGGTCCCCACAGCCACCAGGCCGGACATCGTACCGGGCAACCCATACAATTCCGTCGCCTTTATGATAGGCGCCACAAAAGCGAAACTGCTTCCCAGAAAAATAGGAACTTTCCCTTTCGTCACCAAATGAAAGATCAACGTGCCGATACCAGCAGTAAAAAGGGCGGTAGAAGGATCAAGGCCAACCAGCAAAGGAACGAGAACAGTCGCACCAAACGCCACAAAAAGGAACTGAACGCCAACAACCGTTTTCTGAATGGGGTTCAGGGGTTTCATATTATCCATTCGTTCTTTATTTACTTTTTGCAAATATAATATAATCCAGACATCCAGCAATTCAATTCACTCACCTATTTTTTATAATAAGCAGCCGTTCATAATCCACCCCTTACTTTTAACTTAGTGCAACCCGGATAAAAAGTCCCGCCGTAAATTAAAACACGGCGGGCCGTCTCTACGTTTTTTTCCAGTTTACAATCAAAAAACGACCTACCCCTACTTGGGACTCTTCAATTCCAGGAATGCAGTCGGCAGGCCTTCCGATTTAACAGCAACCACGCTATTACCCTCGTTCCGTTTGATACGGATCAGGGCACGACCATTATACGCCTGTACTTTACGACTACCGGTCGAAGTTCCTAAATTGCAGATCAGGCTGCCATCTCCGGCAATCTCAAACGTAATCTGCTTTTTGGAGCTGAGACAACGGATGCCGTTTTTATCGATCAGTTGTACCTGTACCAAAGCCGTATCTCCCTCTTCGGAAAGCAAGCTCACTTGGCAAGCGGCTTCTTTATCCCATTTAGCAGTCTGGTATTCCTGACGAATGACATCAGAAACCTCCTTCTTCTCCTTTTTCTTTACACCGACAGCCCGTATTTCGTTCATGCCTTCCTGATAAACACAATTCCAGCGCAACCCGGCAGCCGGGTAATCCTGACTATTACGCCGTTTCACACCCTGGCTCACACCATTGACAAAAAGCTCCACTTCGTCGCAGTTAGAATATACCAAGATTTCCTTGCGGTCATCTTTTCCACCCCAGCGAACCGGCCAGGTATGACCGTAGATATGGATCATCGGCTTCTCCGTCCAGTAAGACTGGAACACATAGTAGCTTTCTTTCGGAGTAAAATCGCGTTCAACCACCCCCTTCTGATTGACATAAGGGACAGGATTGTCGGGACGGACCGGAGTCGAAAAATCTTTAAAAGGCCAGTAGGCTGTACCGGTCAGCCACGGCATCGTCTCCTGCTCTTTCAGATGCCAGTCGATCAGACGGACCACATAACTTTCCGACCAATCGCCATCGCGCGAAGCACGTGGAACGCCACCATATAAGGAAGCATCGCCGGCACGTTCATCACCGCCCTTTCCTGCCTCGATGTTCTTCAGATTATAAAAAGCATCTTCCGAATGACGACGGGCATGGCTGTCACCTCCCCACTCTACATGCAGGAAGTGTTTTACCTTCTGCATCTCCTGTTCTGAGATCGATTTATAATCGGTAAAGACACCCCGATACCAACCAGCCCAGATAGAAGGTGAATAGACATCAACAATATCATTACAAAATTCACACCGGCGGATCGCCGTCATACGTGTGTCGTCTAAACGGTGCGCCATGTCGTGCAACTCTTTCATGAAAGCACGGATCGCACTCTTGTCGAACGTATTGAAATCGTTAGGCCAGTCATTCTCATTACCCAACCCCCAGATGATGACAGCCGGATGATTATGATGCTGGACGATCATATTAGCAAGCATCCGACGGGCTTGTTTTTTGTAGACATCGCCTCCAAGACCGCCCCGACACCAAGGAATTTCTTCCCATACCAGAATGCCCAATTCGTCGCAAAGGTCCAGAATGATTTCAGATTGTTGGTAATGTCCTAAACGGATAAAGTTCACGCCCATATCTTTCATCATCCGCATTTCACGACGCATCATATCTTCCGTCATGGCTTGTGCCACACCAGCGTGATCCTCATGGCGATGCGTACCTCGCAACAGCAAACGTTTGCCGTTCAGGAAGAATGGACCTTTGTCCTTAAACTCCGTATGGCGGAAACCGAAGCGTTCTTCCGTCGTGAAAGTCTGATCCGGTGTCTTTACAGTCAACTCGCAAGTATAGAGTTGTGGCACATCCACGTCCCACAATACCGGATTCTTGATCTTCATCTTTGCTAAAAGCTGGTCACCCAAAGGAAGTATTCCTTCCAGTGTTTTCGAGAAGACTGGTTTACGGTCCACATCGTAAACGGAAACGGTCACATCCGCCTTCCTTATATCTTCCGGATTATAAAACGAAGTTTTCACCTTCAATATACCTTCTTTCAAGTTAGAAGAGAGGGAAGATTCCAAATGAATCTGTTCAAAAGAAACTTCAGGCAGGTACACCAAGTTCAAATACCGGTACAGACCACCATAGATATTGAAATCAGCCAGATCGGATGGTATCATTTCCAGATCACGTGAATTATCGCAACGGATCGACAAAGGTACTTTCCCTTTGAAACGTTCCGCATCTTTACTGCCGAGAAATGCTTTTACCGCATCCGTAATATCGACATTCCAACTGTCATAACCGCCAACATGGCTACCGACATGAGTCGTATAGACATAGACATCCGTCTTCTGTCCCGCCCCGTCGAAATCGAGTACGATCCGCCCGTTCCGATAGGGATTGTCTATCGCCAGCAAAGTTTTATACCATCCCGGACCTTCATAATAATTCACGTCCGGATCAACAGCATCTTCGGCATTAAAACAATGAGGTAACGTAACAGGCTGCCAGATGGGAACCGCCTCCGAACTGCCGGGTGCGGCAGGACGTACAGCCTCCCAGATTCCCCCCAAATCACCTTTCAGATATTCCCAATTGTTCGTCAGCCGAATCTTATTCATAGCAGGCACTTTCGCCACAGCCGACAGAACGGACAAACACAATAAGCATGCAACAAACAAGTACTTCATATTCTAATATTCAATTTAAAATTCAATTAATTTTACAAGAGAGCAGTTCCTTCTTTTTCCAATTTGGCTTTTCGCAACAAGGCTTCCAGATAGTAATAATCCGCATATACGATCGGCACATCCACTTCCGAACCGTGAGTCTTGGAACCGGTACTATGCAAAAGCAGGAAACCACAGTCTTTCCCTACACTTGCCCGATAACGGTTCGTCAGATTTTCCAATATCCTATCAGCCCTATCCACATATCCGGTTCTATTCGTTTCATCATACATACTCAACTCGTAAAGAGCAGAAGCCGTAACGGTGGCCGCCGATACATCACGCGGCTCGTCCGGTATTCCTGGAGCATTATAATCCCAATAAGGTATCAAATCGTCCGGCAATGTAGGATTGGAGAAAATATAAGAGGCAATTTGTTTGGCACGTTCCAAAAATTCAGGCAATCCAGTTTCTCGATAGCACATCGTATAGCCGTACAATCCCCACGCTTGTCCACGCGACCAAGCCGAAGCATCGGAATACCCCTGATGGGTGTTTTTATGCAAGACTGCGCCGGTCAACGTATCATAGTCGATAACATGATAGGAACTGTAGTCCTTACGAAAATGATTCTTCATCGTAGTACGGGCATGGTCGACTGCAACCTGGTAGAAAATGGAATCGCCATTCGTACGGAAAGCCCAGAAAAGTAGTTCCAGATTCATCATATTATCGATGATTACGGGATACTGCCATTTATCCCTGTTATGATCCCAGGAACGGATACAACCCACTTTTGGATTGTAACGTCTGATCAGGGTGTAGGCAGACTGCAACAGAATATCCTTATAACCAGAATCCTGAGTCAACCGATAACCGTTACCATAGCTACAATACATTTTAAAGCCCATATCGTGGGTACTCCCATTCCATTTCTCCTGTTCAAGCAGTTCAGTCTGTTTCCTGGCCTTCTCCTTCCAAAAATCATCTTTAGTATATTCATACATATACCAAAGTTCGCCTGGGAAAAAACCGCTTGTCCAATCATGGGATGCCACCATGCGCAGGAAACCGTTCGGATCGATATTGCGAGGATTGGCAAGCAGCTTGTCCGTACTTTTATAAACCGAATCCATTTCCACGAATGCATGTTTCAACTGTATATCGGCAAAATCAAAATTCGAACTGATAATATCCCTCTTGTCCAAAGCACAGGAACTACAGACAAGCAGAAAAACAAAAAAAAGAATTTTCAGTTTCATTTTGTCCATTTTGTGTTATAAGAAGGGGTATGAAATCATCAGTCATTCCATACCCCAAGATTATTTAAACCTACTCAAAAATTTTCTTACAAATTCGGATTGATCAATGAATCATGCTCCGGACAAGGGAAATACAACCGTTCTTCCGTTACATTCTTCACCTTTTCAGGAAAATTTTTCTGGAAATATTCCTTCATTACCGTCAGATAAGTGCCCCAGCGAACCAAATTGAAACGATAGATCCGTTCGTGTGTCGTCTCTAACGTCCATTCTTTTTGGATTGCCTGACGGAAAGTCTCTTTAGACAAACCGGACAAGTTATCCAAACCGGCACGTACACGCAGTTGATTCACGGCATCATAAGCTGCAGCCGTCGGACCATTGGCTTCGTTTTCCGCTTCGGCAAAGATCAGCAAGACATCGGCATAACGGATGATAGGAATGTACATATCCGTACGCTTGTTACGCTGTGAGAAATTTTCACGACCTCCATCACACCATTTCTTTCCATGTGGATACGGACTACCGAAATTCTCAGTCGTATAGGTTTTATTATCAACTGTACTGACAATTTCGGTCAAGAAGGTAGCGGCTTTCCGTTTATCCTTATCATCAAATTTATCGATATAGGATTGTTTCGTATAAAAGAATCCCCATCCTGATTCGGACCCGATACTGGTCGGACGCCACTCGGCTCCACACTGGTTATCTCCTAACCCATCTGCAAAATTCAGGGCAAAGATCGATTCTTTGTTATACCGATTGTTGACCAGCCAAAGATCGGCATAATTTTCTTCCAGCTTAATACCGTAAGTAGCGGCATTATCAATGACTTCCTTCGCTTTGGAAGCCGCCTTCGCCCACATGGTATTGTCTTTAACCTGTTCACCGGCCATCGTGATATAAACCCATGAAAGCAAAGACTTGGCGGCAGCGACAGTCGGACGTTCCGTTCCAGAATCCCATTTTACGGGAAGATTGGCTTCTGCATATTCCAAATCTTCAACAATCTTATTATATATTTCTTTAGCCGGTGTCTTTGTCATGTTATTCGCACTGGTAAAGTCATTCACCGGCGTGTCCAGATAAATAACATCATTAAAGATACGCACCAGATAGAAATAGGACATCGCACGCATATAACGGGCAGCTGCGACATAACGTGTCTTGACCTCATCCGAAACTTTCGAAGCATTCGGAACTTTCTCGATCATGATGTTAGAAGCATTGATACAAGCATAAAATTGCTGCCAGGGCTTATAAAGGCTCTCGTTATCGCTTTGCCAAGTCAAAGAGTTCATTTCATCGCGAGCCACATTATTGGCTGTAGCACTGACAACAGCATCAGTCGTTGCTTCGGCTATAAAGTTAATATGACGTTCGAAGTTGTTGCTACGCCAATAAGACAGCGATCCCATCAGCAGCATATTGCATTCAGCCTCCGTGTTCGGTAAGTTTTCAGGCGAGAGGAAATCTTTCGGTTCTTCCGACAAGAAAGACTCGCAACTACTCATCAATAGCATCAGGGAGCACACCCCTGCAACTGCTTTATATATATATGTTTTCATTTTCGTCTTTATATTAATGGTTCAATTATAATGTAAGATTCAATCCGAAGGTATAAGAGCGGGTTGCCGGATAACTACCACCGTCAAAACCTAAGTTATAGTTACCTGTACGGGAACTGACTTCAGGGTCATAACCGGAATAGCCGGTAATTGTAAATAGGTTCTGTCCGCTCAGATAGAAACGTAAGTTAGAAATGCCCCATTTGGATGTAACTGATTTAGGAAGAGTATAGCCGAACGTCAAATTTTTCAAGCGAATATAAGATCCATCTTCCACAAAACGAGATGAAGACGGACCCACACCCTTGTTAAATGCCTGTTGCGTATTCGAAGTTCCTTCACCTCTCCAGGAATCCTTTACAAACGCAAAAGCATTTCCGGTATTGTTCGAGTTGCTCGGTAATTCGCTGAAAGTCACTTTCAACAAATTATAGACATCATTGCCATAGGTTCCCTGAAACATAAAGCTCAGATCAAAATTCTTATACGAAAAGTCATTACCAATACCAAAGATAAAGTCCGGGTTAGCATTACCGATGATCGTACGGTCTTCAGTCGTAATCTTGTTATCACCATTCAAATCCTTGAACTTCACGCTACCGACATCATCTTTTGTCAGCCCCAACGCCTTGGCTTCTGCCTCATTCTGATAGATACCGTCAAAGACATATCCGTAGAAGTTCCCCAACGGCTCACCGACCTTCACAATACCAGTTTCATTGAAACCAGCTCCCAAAGCACCTCCGGAACCATTTGTATAAAAGTATTCATCATCGCCAAGGTCAAGCACTTTTTCCCGATTCAAAGCGATATTCAAAGAAGTAGACCACTTGAAGTCACCCACTAAATTCTGTGTATTCAGAGAAAATTCCCAACCTTTATTGGATTTACTACCGATGTTCTGTGTCTGTGAAGAATAACCTGTATAGTACGGAAGGATCTTGTCATAATGCAGATCGACTGTCTTTTTATAATAATAATCCGCAACCAAAGATATACGTCCGCCCAATACGCTCAAATCAATGCCTATATCCGTCTGTTTAGTTGTTTCCCATTTCAAGTCGGGATTCGGTACACGACCTGGAACAAGAGCCACTGCAGAACTTCCGTTCAGGACATAACTGGTCGTACTGAAACTAGCCAACGACTGATAGGCTGTAATCGCCTGGCTACCTGTTTCACCATAGCTGGCACGCAGTTTCAGGTTCTGTATCCAAGAAATGTCTTTCATAAAATCTTCCTCACTGATACGCCATCCCAAAGCAGCAGAAGGAAAATATCCCCATTTATTATTCTTCGCAAACTTGGAAGAACCGTCAGCACGGAAACTAACAGATGCCAAATATTTACCTTTATAAGCATAGTTCACACGGCCCAACCAAGAAGCAATGGCAGAATGGTTTCCACCGGAAGCGACAGACAACAGACTGCTATTGGCAAGTCCCATATTCCAATAACCAAGCGATTCGATGTCGAACCCTTTACCACTGCTGTTATTGTTGAAATAATCGGAAGCCTCAGCAGTAAAACCGGCAACAACATTCAAAGAGTGATCTTTATTGAATGTCTTGGAATAAGTCAACGTGTTTTCACCAAGCCAGTTTGTGGTTTCCTGATCGTTCATGTAAGCATATCCCTGCCCTTTATAAGAAAGAAGATTCTCTCCGGAAGTAAACTGGCGTTGTTTACGGTCGCTATATGTGTAAGTCCAAGCTGTCTTAAATTTCAAGCCGTTCAAGATTTCCCATTCCAGAAAAGCAGTACCCTGAAAATAATTACGGAATTTATCCACAACCTGATCATTAATCAGAGCTACCGGATTATTCATCTGTGCTCCATCCTTTAGCGGACCGCTAAGGCTGCCGTCTTCCTTGTAGACAGGGACCAATGGCCCAAAACCTAAAGCAGAGAACGTGACACCACCACCATCAGAACCGTTCATCTGATTGACACTGGCGTTGGAAGACGACGAACGGGAAGCATTGATAAGAGCTCCGACCGTCACCTTCTTTCCCAGTTTCTGTTCGATATTGGCACGTATGCCGGCACGATTGAAATCAGAGTTCTTCACAATACCCTGATGCATCAAGTAGTTACCAGACAAACTATAGCGTGTCGTTTCTGTTCCGCCACTTACAGACAACGAATGGCCCGTGATAGGGGCCGTACGGAACACTTCACCCTGCCAGTCGGTATTATTCAAGTTATTAGGATCTATCCACTCCGGTATTTTCAATGCTGTCGTAGGATATTTCTCCTGTGCTTCTTTCAATAAGCCATATAGTTCCTGACCATTCAGCATATCCATTTTCTTTGATACCTGCGAAAGCGAAACATAACCACTATAAGAAACGGTCGGTTTACCAGTCTGCCCACGTTTGGTCGTCACCATGATGACACCATTCGCTCCGCGGGAACCGTAAATAGAGGTAGAAGAAGCATCTTTCAATACTTCGATAGAAGTAATGTCATTCGGGTCTATCAAAGAAAGGTCACCACCGAGAACACCGTCAATCACAACCAACGGAGCATTTTCGCCTTTCAAGGAGTTACCGCCACGAATAATAATGTTAGGCGATTCACCTGGTGCAGCCACACTATTCTGTACCATCACACCGGCCATCTGTCCTTGCAAAGCCTGATCGGTACGTGATATGGACAATTTTGTCAGATCATCGCCTTTCACAGAAGAAAGAGCTCCAGTCACGTCACTTTTCTTTTGTACGCCATAACCGACCACTACCACTTCGTCTAATGCTTCGGAATCTTCTTTCAGAATAATGTTCAGAGGAGCATTGCCTTTTACTTTTACTTCCTGCGATTCAAATCCAATGTAAGAGATAACCAATGTACAACCGGCAGGAGCTTCAAAAGAAAAGTTTCCGTCTATATCGGTGACGGCACCGATTGTCGTACCTTTTACAAGGACATTAACCCCTAACAGAGGTTCACCATTCGAGTCTTTTACCACCCCTTTCACAACAGATGACTGCAAGACTTCATTCACGATAGCCGAACTTTCTGCATTCGCCCTGCCAGGCAGAGCAGCCGAAGTCAGGCACAATGTCATGCACAGAGCACAACCTTTCATGTACGTGTAATTCATAATATTGTTATTAAGATTGAAACTTTTTGTGTTTTTCTTTAGTTGCAAATGTATGAGATGGCGGTTTCGATCTATTTAAAATTTATCTCTTTTACTTTAAATTCTTATCAATTTGATGGATTAATTTGAAAGACAAACGCTTATGGAAGTTCTGAAAAGTCTAAGGTAACGATTTGGAGATTGTGCTAATTTCAGTACTTTACAGTCTCATACTTATGAACAACTTTTATAGGACAAAGATACTATTTTTTTTGAATAAGAGAATAATTTCACAGGAAAAATAGAAATTTTATGGGGAAGTGTTCTGATAGCATGTCGTTGTAGATTGTAGGGAGGGGATGTAAAACGGCAGGCACATAGAATTTCCGATATTCAGAAAGCCGTATTCCCAAAATAGAGATTATTTTTGAAAGAATCACATAATCCGCTAAGAATAAAAGTTTATGCGGATCATCAAAAAACGAGGTAACGAGTTGGCAACCGTTCTGGTTTCTACATACTTGCATCAATTGCGTTGATGTGCAACTCACTTTATGTAAAGGTACGATTTTTTACGGAACATGCAAAACACCTTTGATTTTTCTTTTTTAGCAACCGTCAAAAACAATCTTTCGGTTTCATATCCCGGTCACAAAGGCGGTACAGTCTCTTTATGAAAAGTAAACAAAGGTCAGGCAGGATTGAAACAGACTGTTACGAGAACAGTCAGAAAAGGATTGCATACAGGAATTACAGTCTGATACCGGGCAGGGGACGACTTTGTGCCAAAGTCCAAAAAGAGGTTCTTTTTCCAGACGGCAAACTCCCTCACCTCTAAAAAACAGTCTGTGGCTGGCGCACGCAAACGTCCAGCCTTTATGCGGACAGTCTTAATGCCCGCAGCCTGTACAAGTGCGTAAAAAACAGGTAAATGGAATCTTCATCCGCTTCCCCGCGCCTTGCCGACACTCCTATATTCCCGTTCCAACACCTGCTCGATCTCGCTCCTCTTGTACAAGACCTTGCCACCAAGTACATAGTAAGGCAGCGTGCCGTTGCTCCGATACTCGCCCAATGTCCTGCGGCTGACTTTCAGCATACACGCCACCTCACTGTCGCACAGGTACACGTCTTCTTTTGGCGGAACCGCGCCATCTCCGAAAATGCCGTCAATCATCGCCGACAGCCGGTCGATACGCTCGTGGATGGACTGCATCCACGCATCGTCTTTCGTTTTCAATTCATTAAACATTATATAGATTAATTTGTTATATGACTCATTTTGTGACTGATTCTGAAGTTGTGTAATCCACAAGCAATAAGAATCACCATATCTTCGAAACCGAATTTATGGCATCTGAATCGTTCTTTGACAATACGGCATTTTTTCATACCACCTATGGCATGCTCCACTTTAATCCTGATTCCGGAAATCCGCTTGTTCTCTTGTTTTTCAACAGCAGTAAGCTCTTTTCCTTTTGGTTTCTTCCTGGGCATGCATATTTCAACTCCATCCGGTCTGTGTCCGATGAAACCTGTATCTTGCCAGATTCTAATACCTCTGGGGAGTAGAAGAGGTTCTTCATCACAAATCTTCTTATCATGGACATGACCTTCGTATGTGGAGCTCAGCCATACAATCTTAAGATCGTTGGTACACAACAGGTTATTCTTTATGCTATGAGTTTCTTTTACCACTATAGCATGCAGACTGCCTGTCTTCATCCAAAGAGCGTTGAATAGGTCGCTTGGTTCCGTCCAGCAAGACTTCTTCTCATCCTTGAAGAATGTGTATCAGACGTTTGGAGTTACGGTCGGGTAATTCACCAAGCGTTTTCAATGTACGACGGAGAATCTCAGAAAGAAGGTGAATCCACCTGTTGGCCTGGGGTTGGGTCATCTCAAACTGAATGGCATGGAGTTCCTGAAGGGGATTGGTCTTCAGATATACTAATATGAAGAACATTTTGTCCTGAATCAGAGGCAACACACTGGTCTTCCTGTTGTAAGATATACGTTGACGCACTTTGCCTTCCAAGGTAAAATGGCTGTAATATTCATCCCAATGGTACTTGAAAGTTACTAGCAAGGCATCAAACTCAACAGGAGTTAATCCTGTCGTTGCAAGCACTTGGCTATGACGGTGGCGAATCTTGTCGTAATACATCAATTGAACTTTTTAGACCACAAAGATAAGTCAAAGAACGCTTTAATCAATTATTCGATATAAACTCTAGTTTTTATATTTTCGTTGTTTTTTGTGTTTCTTTGAGTCTATATGATTGTCCGCTCATATTGACAAGAAACGCCTTATGCGTCAACTTGTCCACCATGGCCGCGACCAGTACCTTGTCCTTGATGATTTCATTCCACCTGTTAAAAAACAGGTTTGTGGTAATGATTGTGGCTTTCTTTCCTGGCCTGGGTGACAGGTGATTGAAGTGCATTTTTCCTCACTTTTTGTCCGCAACAAACATGTCCGAACTCGTCACTGAAAATCAGGTTGTATTTCCGATGCAATATATGTTATAAACTCATAACATATTGATAATCAAATATGATTTTAGCAATTTTTCATGTTGGGGGACAAACGAGGGACAAAAAAATGGAGACAATCTGCAAAGAAAACACTAATACAATTTCATTTTTGAAAAACGTGATTAAGGAGCCTATTAAATCTCCTTTGTCCCTCGTGTCCCACATGTTTTGAAGCGATGTATTTGCTCTTTATACCTCTTTTCTTTCGCTGCCTCTTATAGATATAAGTTTAGTCTTGTTTATTGTATATTTATCAAAGTTCTAAACCAAACTATCTGCTTGCCAAAAAAGACAGAGGCTTTTCTTTTGGTAGGTAATCTATTTAAAGATTAATAGTATACTAGAAACAATGTGATAAATATATTTGTAGCTTGTTCGTTTATAGTTCAAGTCTCAAAGCGGTACTTCCAAATTAGTAATATTAGTAACTAGTTTCCTTAATGAACTTAGTGAAAATTCTTTGTATATTATACTTGCTCTATTTTAATTATAAATTAAAGTAGAGCAAAAATTATAATGATAATTATTTTTCATACGAAATATGATAAGAATTTTGTTACAATGTCTGTGTTGAACATATTAAACGATATAATTATGTGTTTATATTTGAGAAAAAGCCTCAAATATAAACATTATATGATTTTATTTTGTACCTTTGTACTCGAAAACAGTTATGAAAAATAATTGAAACACTTAAAAGTCAGATATATGTTACTTGAATTTACAGTTGAGAATTACAGGTCGTTTTATGGGAAAAAGACCTTAGTATTGGAGGCCGATAAAGCTTTGAAAGAATGTACTGAAACGAACTTGTTTGACTGCAATAAATATACTCTGCTTCGTTCGCTTGCGCTGTATGGTGCCAATTCAAGTGGGAAATCCAATCTTGTCAGTGCGATGCACGCAATGGCGAGTTGCGTGTTGTTGTCGGTGAAGTTAAATGACAATGAGCAATTGGAATATGACCCATTTCTTCTTTTGAAGGACAATCATCATCCCTCTATGTTTGAGATTATATTTTTGAAAGGAGAGTATTGTTACAGATATGGATTCAGGTATAATCTGGAGCGTATCGTTGAAGAATGGTTATTCCGGAAAACAACACCTCGTTCTAAAGAGCAGATGATGTTCGTAAGAAACGAAGATGGGATTTGTGTAGATGAGAATAATTTCCTGGAAGGAGTCGGATATGAAGAAAAGACCAATGACAACCGTTTGTTCCTGTCATTATGCCAACAGTTAGGCGGTGAAATATCTCGTCAGGTTATTTCTTGGTTTCAATCGGACTTAAATGTGATTTCTGGATTGAATAATCAACAATATAGAGCATATTCAAAATTATTTTTTCACAAAAAAGAATCTTTGAGTGTTGATGCTCTCAACTTCTTCCAGAAATTGAGACTTGGATTTAACAACATTCTTACTCATGAGGAAGAACCCAATATTCCTCAGGACTTGCCTATGGAATTACGAGCACTCTTCCAAAGAGAAACGCAAGGCAAGAAGAGTATTGAGTTGGATTCTATACATAACGTATATTCAGATAAAGGTAATATAGTAGGTACAATTAACTTCTCGTTTGAAGATAGGGAATCTTCCGGTACAAATAAGTTATTTGATCTTTCGGGACCGATATTCGAAACACTTTATTCTGGGAGCGTGCTTGTCATCGATGAGCTGGATGCAAAAATGCACCCTCTGATTTCTCAGTATATTATTGAATTATTCAATAATCCGGAAACAAATCCAAAGAATGCCCAATTGATATTCACTACTCACGATACGCACTTACTTTCTCAGAAAATTTTAAGACGAGACCAGATATGGTTCACGGAGAAAGATTCTAAAGAGCAGACGGATTTGTATAGTCTGATTGATATCGTACTCCCAGACGGGACCAAACCTCGTAATGATGCAAATTATGAGAAAAACTATATCGCCGGTCGTTATGGTGCCATTCCTTATATATTGAATGATTAATAATGTAAGGCTATGGTAGCAAAGAGAATAAAGATAGATAATGCTTCTTCAAAATTTAGGAGGCAATCGCAAAAGAGAGAACAGAAAGTCATACGTTGCTCTGTGTTAATTGTGTGCGAAGGGACAAAGACTGAACCTAATTACTTTGAAGCTTTTGCCGAAAAGCAACAGGGGGTAATTGTATATGACATCGAGGTTAAAGGGCTTGGGCGTGGAACAAAAGATGTTGTGGAGAAGGCCATTGATCTTAAAAATAAGAATAACTATGACCGTGTTTGGGCTGTTTTCGATAGGGATGAATTTCCTGCAAAGGATTTCAACGAAGCCATTGCGATGGGACAAAAAAATAGCATTGAGGTAGCCTGGAGTAATGAAGCATTCGAATTGTGGTATCTATATCATTTTCAGAATGTAATAACAGGAGTGTCTCGAAAGGATTATGAAGAGAAGATTTCAACAGCTGTAAATGCTTCTCCGAAATATAAATCGAAGAAAAAGTACAGATACGCCAAGAAAGATCCTAACAATTATAAGATAATGACTACTTACGGCTCAATGGAGTCCGCCTTGCGGTATGCGGAAGCGAAGCATTTAGAATATGCAGATTCACGTTATGCAAATCAAAATCCTTGCACTACGATTTATCAGCTTGTACGGCAATTGTTGGGACGAGATGAGAAACTGAATGCTGAACTGATCGCAAGGATTGGGGAAAATGAATTATAGAACTTCAATGATTCAATGGTGGTGTTTTGTGTGTAAAGATAAATAACACCTTAAAAGTGTTTGAATGTAATATTTAAGACACTGATGGATTTTAAACAAAATAATTTCGAATAACATTTATGCAAGTAGAAGAAATAACACAAATATTACGAGAGTCACCAAGCGTACGACTCATAAAATCAAGAAGTGTGGATTTCTTCTTGTCTTTTGTCATTGAGGCGTTTGAGGGACAGTCGGCTATAATGCAGGAACGCTTGCACATGCTACTGGAGAACCGACTGGATGAGCAGGAAAATACGTTGGTGGAGGATGATTCTGAAATGACGAGACTGGTAGAGTCGAACGAACAGAAAGCGAAACGGCTCATCAAAGACTGGACAGACAAGGGATTCTTGACCAATTATCAGAACGAAGAGGGAGAGGTGATATACGAGATTTCGTCACACACAAGCAAATTGATAGATTGGGTGGTGAGCTTGAAAAAAGAAGATTACATCGGTACTGAATCAAAGTTCAAGACACTGTTTTCCCAACTGAAAGAATTGGTGGAATACTCGAACGAGGACCGTGAGAAGCGACTAGAATTGCTTCGAACCAAAAAAATGGAGATAGAGCATCAGATTCAGCGGCTGGAGATGGGCGAAGAGGTCGAGGTTTACGAGGACTACCAGATAGAACCACGATACAACAGTTTGAACAAATTGGCGAAGGAACTGTTGAGCGACTTCAAAGAGGTGGATGACAACTTTAAGGGGATTATCAAAGAGATATACGAACGTCAGACAGACAATGCAGAGAAGAAAGCTTTGTTGAACTACATCTTTGATGCATATGGCGAACTAAAACAATCGCAACAAGGCAAAAGTTTCTATGCATTTTGGGAGTTTCTGCTCTCGGCCGATCTGCAGAAAGAATGGGACGAGTTGACTGGTGCACTCTACGAAACGCTGGAGAATAGAGGCATTGATGCACATGACATGTTTCTCAGGGAAATGAAAAAGCATCTGTTTGATGCTGGTGAGAAGGTTGCGAAAACCAACGACCGCATGAGCGAGAAACTGAGTCGAATCATTCGCCAGAACGGACATATGAATGCAGAGGCGACAAAGCAGGTAATCAACGATATCAAGAAACTACTCATCGAAGCTAGCAGACGGAAAGAAAAGCCAGATGCTTCGCTTGAATACGAAACCATTGACATCAATCTGCCGCTTGAGCGCCCTCTTACCCTCACACCTGTAAAAGAAACTGTGTATAAGGATAAGCCTGACATGGCCGGACTGAGTCTGGCCGATTTGGAGAGTATTGGTAAACTCTACAATCCGTATCACATCGACCGAAAGGTGCTGAGAGACCGCATCAACGAGGTGTTGAACGACAGACAGCAGACGACCCTGGCAGAGGTGATAGAGCGGAACGAAGGCGTGGAGAAAGGTCTGTCGGAAGTGTTTGGATACATTGGCGTGCTGAAGGAATATAAGACGGTAGTAAGCGAAGAACGCCAGCAACATATTATTTTTACAGAAAATAAAACCATATCAATTCCCGAAATTATAATAACAAGATGAACGCAGCAAATATACAACCATACAGCAGGGCTGTAGTGAAACTGTTGAAAGGCATCGTAGAGAAAGACGATGTAGTTTGGAATGATTTACTCGACTACCAAAGCGAGATTCAGGACTATATCAGTGTGATGGGACTGGAACTCATCGTGAAAAAGGATGAAGGTTTTGCCTTTGTCAAGCAAATGAAATTGGACGAAGACAAAACATTGAACATGGTGTCGAGAAGGTCGTATGGTTTTGAGGTTTCGGTGATACTCATCGTGTTGAGGCAGATACTCGAAGACTTCGACAGCAATCCAACAGAGTCGCAGGCTTCGGACAAGTATGTAACTGCTACTGAAATAAAGGACGAGGCAGAATTGTTTCTTCCCTCCACATTCAATCGTGCCAAGTTTGAGAAAGATCTTGACCGCTATATAGACAGCATAGCAGGCTTTGGTTTCTTGGTGGAAGCAAAGCATATTGAGGGTGAGAAGCGCTATAAGATACATCGCATCATCAAGGATAAGGTGACACTGGACGATATATTAGAATTTAAAAACGAACTTAACGACTATAATGCAGCAGATGAACCTATTTAATACCAGTTCGGAAGTGGCAGGCTTTAAGCTTGACTATTTGGAAGTGTGGAATTGGGGAACCTTTGACAAAAAAGTGTACCATATGAATTTGCATGGTAACAACTCGCTATTGACCGGAGCAAACGCCTCGGGCAAGAGTACGCTGATAGATGCTCTGCTCACGCTGATGGTGCCACTGAAGCGCCAACGATTTTACAACCAATCATCGGGTGTGGAGAAGAAGGGCAACCGTACAGAGGAATCGTACTTCTTTGGCAACTATGGCAATCAACAGCAGGAGGGTGCAGCGAGCACAACCACGCTGAGATTGCGCGACAAAGGGGCTCGTTCGGTATTGCTTGCATCGTTCTGCAATGTGGACAAGCGCGTGGTGACGCTGTTTCAGGTGCGCTACTACACTGGCGAGGAACTAAAGGTACTGTTTGGTATAGCTCGAGAACCGTTGACTATAGAGCGTGACTTTTCGGAGTTTGACTTGCATGGCGACTGGCGCAAGCGACTGACGAAAAAATACAATACGAATGAAACAAAACGCACGATAGAGTTTTTTGATGGTCCGGTGGCATATGGCGAAAAGATGATAACCCTCTTCGGTATGCGTTCGGACAAGGCGCTTACACTCTTCAATCAGATAGTGGGTGTGAAAGTGTTGGACGATTTGGACAGTTTTATTCGTACGAATATGCTCGAGGAATTGCCGGCTGAGGAGAAGTATCAGGAACTGAAGGACAACTTCCAAAATCTGATGGAGGCTAAGACTAATATCGATAAGGTGAAGGAGCAGATTGCCCAACTGGAACCTATCAATGCATTGACAGAGAAACTGAAGGAGATAGACGTACGCATAGTTGAAATGGAGCAGGAGAAGAGTGTGGCAGCCTATTGGTTTGCTGCGCGAACGGTGGATTTGTGCGACGAGGAGTTGGTGTGCTGCAAGAGCGACTTGAGGAAACTGGAAGATAGGTTGAAGGAGTTGAAGGTGCAGAAGGGTGAGCTGGAACAAGAGCAAATGCGCTTGACGGTGGCTATTGAGAAGGACGAGGTGGGTCAGCAGATACGTGAATTTGAAAAGGAAATCAATCAGAGAATGAGGATATGTGATAACCGCAAGGCCAAAGCCGAAGAATACGATAAGTTGGCAAAGCTGGTGAAGATGGAACAAAGTCCTGATGTAGAGGCATTCGAAATTAATCGTGTGACCGCCAAACGCGAGAAAGATGCTCTGCAAGTGACGATTGACAGGCAACTTATGGAAGAGAAGCGTCAGGCACAAAACCGTCAGGATGGAATCAGTAGCAACATAGAAGAACGAATGGCCACCATACGCTATCTGCAGCAGCATAAGAACAATATATCCGGTCGTGTGGCTGAGATTCGTGATGAGATACTGGAAGCTGTTGGTGCAACTACCGAAGAGATTCCATTCATTGGTGAACTGATATGTGTGAAGGATGATGAGCGTGATTGGGAATATTCCATTGAGCGTATTCTTCACAATTTTGCATTGCGATTGGTAGTGCCGGAGAAGTATTACAAGCAGGTAAATGAGTATGTGAATGGTCATAATCTGCGAGGTCGTATCGTGTATCAGCGATACCAGGGCGCAGAGACTATTCGTGAGTTTGAGGATAGGACATTGAAAGCGGATTCGTTGCTCCGTAAGGTTGAATACAAGCCAAAGTGTCTGTATTTGGATTGGCTTGAGGACAGGTTATTTGCTGAGTTCAACTATAGTTGTGTTGATTCGCTTGCGGACTTCAACCATCTGCAAGAGAAAGCAGTGACAAAAGAAGGGCTGATAAAGGCGAGAGGTGGTAAGCATGAAAAAGACGACCGACCAGAGATACGAGGCAAGGAACACTATGTGCTTGGCTGGGATAACAAGGAGAAAATTGCTATGTTACAGGAAGAGGTGCATCAGTTGCAGCAGGAAGAAAAGATGACAGCAGCTAAAGTCCGTAAGCTAGAGGAAGACATAAAGAATGCTCAGAAGAAGCGGGAAACCTATTTGACGCTGTTTAGTAAATACGATAAATTTGATGATATAGACTGGCAGTCGTGTGTACTAGTCATTCGGCAAAAGCAAGAACAGAAACGACAACTGGAGGAAGCCAATAATCGGGTGAAGATTTTACAGGAGCAATTGGCGGTGGTGAGAAAAGAAATCGGTTTACTTGATGAGGAGAACAATGAAGCTATCAAAAAGAAAACATTATCGGAGAATCGTGAGAATAAGCTCAAAGAAAGGAGAAACGAAAGTAATTCAACTTTGGCTCAAATAGGCGTTGTTGATATGGATGCTTTTGAGTTGCAACACGCAGATTTACTGAATGTTGCATTGGAGGATTTGAACGGAAAACGTGACACGTTACAACATGAGATCGATTTAGCTTTGCAGAAACAGCGTGAAACGAAGAGTCGCAAGAATAGCGATTTGAAGAACCTGATTTATCGCTTCAAGAATCCCGCAGAGGAAATTACCATGAAGTATCGCGATTGGCGTTCGGATGTGAGCCATTTGCCCGAAGCCGTGGAGTTTATGGGCGAATATCAGACCTATTACCAACGATTGCTTGACGAAGATTTACCAGGGTTTGAATCGCGCTTCAACAAGTATCTGCAGGAGAATATCATCAACAAAGTCAGTGCATTCAATGTATTCTTCCAGAACTGGTGTCAGTCTATCACCAAGACCATCGACCAATTGAATTCGTATCTTGTGGGCATTGATTTCAAAGATGCTCCAAAGACTTATATCCAGTTGGTAGCAGCCAAACGATTGAATGTGGATGTGAAGGAGTTTCAAAACCTGCTGAGCAGTGCAATACCTAATATTCATGAGATGAATTCAACAATCGATGGAAGCAAGATTCATTTCGAACAGCATATTGAACCGCTGATGTCTCGCTTACAGGTCGAATCATGGAGAAAGTCGGTGATGGATGTGCGTGGATGGTACACATATAAGTCGGAGGAGTTTTACCAAGACGATGGGCAGAAACGTAACACCTATGAGGCGATGGGGCAGCTGTCTGGTGGCGAGAAAGCACAATTAACATACACGATTCTGGGATCGGCTATCGCTTACCAGTTCGGATTGACCAAGAGTGGATTAGATTCTTCGTTCCGCTTCATTGCAATAGATGAAGCTTTTCGCGCACAGGACGAGGACAAGGCACGCTATCTGATTTCGCTCTGCAAACAACTCCATCTGCAGTTGCTCGTGGTGACTCCGAGCGACAATATTCACATCGTGGAGAACGATATTTCGTATGTGCATTATGTGGAGCGCAAGGGCAACTGTTCTGTGCTCTATAATATGCCTATCAGTGAGTTTAAGGCAGAACGTGAAAGGAGTATGGAAGTATGATAACGGCAGTAGAAATACGTAAGAAGACCGAACGTAAGTATGTAGATTATTTGCGTTCGGTGGTAGCTGGCTCTGAGTTTGAGCTAATTGTGATTCCTTGCGACAAGAAGGCTAGCGCATCGATGGATGAGTATCAGCGTGAACTGACGGACATCCGTTCGCAATCGAAAGAGGTGAAGGGCTTTGGTTACACGATTGAGTGGAAAACAGTGAAAACGAAAACATTGGGCGAACAGGATCTGCCTGAGCGCGTGTTATTCGAGAGTGCATCGGACATTGAGCGCTTCTTGCAGAAGTGTGGTGAAGTATCACAGTTTCGTAAGGATGTGGCAATGTTGCTTGATGAGTTTCCGCAGCTTCGTTCATGGGTGGAACGCTATCCGCTGAAGGTGGTGGAAAATGCTTCCTTTTGGTCTGATTTGCTGAAAGTTTTGCGCTATTTTGTGGTAAACCCTTGTCCTAGGTTGTACATTCGTGAATTGCCCATTGAGGTGCATACCAAGTTTATTGAGCGTAACAAGGGAGTGCTTCGTGAGTTGTTGGATATTGTCATTGTAGAGCATGTCTGTTCGGATGAGAAGGTGTTCGAGAAGCGCTTTGGATTGCGATACGATGAGTCATGGGTGCGTATTCGTGTGCTTGAAGCATCGATTGCGAATGAATACTTTGCTGGTGTAGACGATCTTACGATGCCTCAGAGTCAGTTCTGTGCGTTGTCGTTGCCTGTGCAGAAGGTGTTTGTGGTGGAGAATAAAATCAACTTCCTGACTTTTCCCAAGTTGGCAGGAAGTCTGCTGATTTGGGGGCATGGATTCACCATTGGCATCCTCAAGTCTGTTCCGTTCATGCGGCACGCTTCACTATATTATTGGGGCGACATTGATGCACAGGGCTTCGAAATTCTCTCGCAGTTCCGCAGTTATTTTCCCCAGACACAAAGCCTTCTGATGGATCGCACTACCTTTGACACATATTTTGAAGGCGACAAAGGCACACCAAGCAATGTATCAAAGCCTCTCCATCTTACCCCTGCGGAAGCCGCACTGTACGATCATGTCAAGTTTCACAACCTACGTCTAGAGCAAGAGAAGATTCCGCAAAAATGTATTAATAATATATTTAATAGTTTGTTAAAAAATGGCCAGGTAATATCTGAGGTCTAACGGATAGATGTAAAATTATTATGGCAACTTTAGCTGAATTGTACGAATTCCTTAAAACAAAACAGGATGATAGTCATCTTGACAGTAGATTCTCGTATGACGCATTTTTACCGGTAGAACAGCCAAAAGCACGTCTTGAGATTCTTACATGGTGGAAAATTGAACGGCTGATAGAGGATGAGAATTGTAATTTTGATAAGAATTTTATTGTATCTTATTTTGATGAACGTGTTAAAGCTACGAATAACCAGTTATTAAAATACAGATACAATTACTTTATTTCACTATTAACGAACGACAACCGCTATGCTAAGCAATCTATTGATGCTTTGATAGCGGTGATTAACACTTTATTGCCAAAAGACAAAGAAGATTATCCGCATGGAGCAGAAAAGGCTATAGAGGTTCTGATGTCACTGACAAAAAGAGTGAAGTATAAGATACCCGAGGCTACCGATTTGATTTGGGGCGTGTTGGAATCAGACTATGGATACCGCACAAAAATGGTTTGCATAAGGTTGGCTAAGGAAAAGGTTTTCTTTCCAAGTCGTGATGCAAAGAAAATCGTATGTTTGTGCAAGGATTTGTTGTCATTAGTCAAAGATAGCTGGCGTGAGAACTGCTGTGAGTTAGGTTTATTCTATTCATCAAAGATTCAGGGAGAGGCAAAGCCGTACATGAACTTTTTTTATGAAGCGTTGGGAGATATGGAAATGGGGCAATTAGTTGATCCGGCAACTGCACCAAATAATATTGCCATCCCATGGATGAACGAAGATCATTCCCAAAAAGCTATGGCGTTTTATCAGAAGGCGGGGTTGACCCAAAAAAGGAACAGGGCAGAACTGGCATTTCGAGAAAATAAGAAAAAAATGGTAATGCTGCATTTCAAAATTGAGAAGAAAACAGATAAGAAGATTGTTGAGTATTTTGGCAACTTGGAAAAGGAACTACTTGAAGGGAAACTAAGTTGGCTATTGGAGAATCTTTCATGTCCCGTTAGGTTTTTGTTTCCCTCTTACGAACAAATACGCCTACGAATGTCTGCAAGCAAATCTACGGTAGAAAAACTTGGCTTTGAGAATAAGATTATGGACATCAACGGAAACAGCAAGGACGCAGGTAAGGATTTCGATTTGCGTCAGAAATACGGTATATGGCTCATGAATATTGTGAGAAATACTGTTATAAATATGATTCTTACAGCAGTCAACATAAAACAATTAACCTATAGTAAATTGAGGAAATGGTTCTTAAAAAACACTTGTTTTGGTATTCAACTGGAATATACTAGATCAGGTCAAGTAGTTACGACCACATGGTTTTCGCAGATTGATTACGGAGTTGAAGCACTCATTAAACAGTATAATCGTTTTTTGCAAGGAAAACCAACTGATTGGCGGTTTCCTGTGGATATTCTTTCCATACGTTTTGAAGGCATTCTGCGTGATATGGTTGGTGATTATGGAGGTTGTGTTACAAAAGTAGGACGAGATAACAGTACTTCTCAGGCATTACTCGATGATTTACTGAGAGAACCATGTTTACTGCAAATATTCAGAAAAGAAGATATTGAATTCTTTGAGTATGTGTTCACTGCTAAAGGATACAATATTCGCAATTACGTAGCACATGCGTTCTATATACCGCAAGATTACGGAATGATAGAGGCAACGCTTGTGTTTTTGTGCATATTGCGCTTGACGATGTTTAGTCCTAAAGGTAAAGATAAATTATAACAATAACGGCAAATATGAAGTAATTTTGCTGTTATTGTTATAATGTTGCGTGCTTCTACTAGGATTTGTAACCGTTAATAACAACTCGTGGAATTACAGAAATAGCAACAAGAATACTATTCGGATATTCTAAATGGAACCTCATCGGTGGTAATTTATGGTATAATATAGTTTATTTGTATGTTACTATATATCAGTATTATAGGATAGGTATATTTGCAAATACAAAGTCTAACATGCTTTTGTAAAATACTCATCTGCTATGGTATTGCCCGATTATGCAGGAATAAATGCTCAATTTGCAATGAGGGACAAGAATTTGTCCCTCGCTTGACTTTTCGGGTACAAACGGGGGACAAAAATGTTGAAAAAATAGGCATAACAAAAGAAAATACCTTTCCTAAAACTATTATTTTGCCATATTTAAGTCGTTTTTAGTCAGTATTTTAGATTGTCGCTATTGTAAATATCTGATAATCAAGTAGTTGGCTATTTGTCGATGCATCATCATATTCTCATTGATTATCAATGGTTTACATCTTAAAAGGTAGACTACTCAAAAATTTACTTGTTTTTCCTTGAAAAATCGAAAATTTAACGTTTTTTTTATCGACTCTCTCCGAACAGAGGGGAAAAAGGCAAAAACGGCCTTTTCAGGCCCCGACAGACCCCGTTTGCAAAGATAGAGCATGTCGGGGGTTATTTCGCCAAAATGGGCTGTAAAATCGAGGATGGATTCACGGATATTTTCGGATTCCAAGTGATGTATTTGGAGCTTGATTGGAGTGGTCGTTGGGGACGGTCCTTCATATCCGGATTGCTTATAAGATTTGCTGCCAAAAGAAAAATGGCTGAAACCATTTTCATGGCGCAGCCATCTCTTTTCTTCCCTTAATTTGACTTTACTTTAATGAACGTATATATGAATACGGGGATAAAGTAAAGTTGGTGATTTCATGGAAAAGTGTAGATTACAAGCCTCAATTTTGATGGAAAAGTGTATAAATGGAGCTTCATTCGCTTGAAAAGGCATAACGAATTCAATTTATTCGCCTGAAAAAGTGTAGTACCTCTTAAATACCATATCTTCTATTTTTGCGGTTTTTACCTATAACACCTTATTAAATATGGAAAAGTTGAAGACTATTAGACAACAACGTTATCCCAAAATTGTAAAACCAGATTGGGATTATAGCAAAAGGGAGTGGGTAGAACAAGGGGTTTCAAAGAAAAATACTACCGTAGGGCTGGAGAATTTTCTAAAAACCATTAAGCATCCCAATCCCGGATATACCTTTGCACCCAGAATAGGAACGATCCACCTGATGCGACTGTCTGAAAGACCATAAAAAATGGAGGTAAACGGATGTTGAGGCATATTGGGATTGGATATGAAATGTTCCTGGAAAAGAATGTCAAAAAGAAGGGATACGGTGGAAACGTGAAACCGGCAATCATTCCAAGAAAGTATGTCGCAACCATGTAACTAAACCTATTTAGTTATGCAGTTGCAATTATCTTTCCGGTTTGCTGTCATGGGTAATGGTACTTTTCATTATATGCAAGGTGTACTACTTACACATGACTTTCGTTTTCGATTAGAGAAACCGACAAAAATGAAAATCAATAGGTAACAGCCGTAATAGCACCGCTTGTGGCATAAGCAAAAAAAGGGGGCTCATTAGTCTAAACATTGTTCAGGCGCGAAGCAAAGCCCTTTTCTATGCTTACGCAATAGCAGGAATATGGTCGTCAATTTATTGATGATGATGTTCCTGCGCTTAAATTCGCTTTTACGGGAAAACTTGTCTGTGGAGCTTAAAAAGCTGGATTTTTATTTCAATATATGCCATTAAAGTTCTACTTTTGCATACGAAGAGTTCTTTGGAGGTTACGTAACGCGCAGAAGAATAAAACAGCAGATAAGTTACTAAATTGAGCATTTCAAAAGCAAGATTGTAACAATCGGCGTAACTCTCTGAATCACACGTGTAAACTTCCCTATTCCTCAGTTCGCTGCCAAGTGGCAAAAATGCAAAATATGGCGGATGTACGCAGACTTTCCGTTACGAATACATTACCTGTTTACTCTAAATGAAGGTGTTCATTTTACTCTGTTAACGAACTATCAAACAGTGGTTTGAAGAGGATATGACAGATATTCTTAACGAACAGGTGAAAATAATGGTCTGGCGGATTTTCCTGCACCCGTCCGCAGTGTTTTGCAAAAGGAAGATTAGCTCTGTACGATGTAATTTTGCGAACAAAAAAGAGCTGATTATGAACGAACTGAAAGTAACATTTTACCTCAAGAAGAATGAGGCGAGAGCCGACGGGACGGTGCCTGTCTTGGGTCGAATCCGCATCGGCAAGTCAATGGTGCAGTTCAGCACCAAGGTGTATGTCATTCCCGCCCTATGGGATGTCAAATCCGGAAGGGCTGTGGGCAAGAGCAAGCCAGCCGCAGCCACAAACAAGGAGCTTGACAGAATCTCGCTGGACATCCATTCCGCCTGCAAGGACTTGCTGGCGAAAAAGGAAAACGTATCGGCGTTGGAAGTCAAGAATGCCTTTCAAGGCATATCCTCCGAGCAGGAAACGCTAATCTCCCTTTACGAGAAGTGCAACGACAGTTTTTATAAGAAAGTAGGCATATCCCGTAAATTGGAAACCTACAAACAGTATTGCGTGGCACTGAACCATCTGAAAGATTTTCTTCGACAGAAGTACAACGTAAGGGACTTGCCGTTTCAATCGCTCAATCCAGCTTTTGTATCCGCGTACGACCTGTACCTGCGTTCGGACCTCAAAATCGGACGTTCCACCGTGACAAGGACGATGGGCTACCTGCACCGTGTGCTGAAATCCGCCATCAACAGCGGCCATCTCAGACAAGACCCTTTTGTTGGCTATACGTTTGACTACGTTCCCATTGTACCCAAGTTCCTGTCGGAAAAGGAACTGAAACGGATGATAACCACGCCGCTGCCCAAATCCAACTTGAACCTTGTGCGTGACGTGTTCCTCTTTTCGGCTTTCACCGGCATCTCGTTCAGCGACCTGCGCAACCTGACGGTAAAGAACCTCGCGCAGGCGGAGGACGGCACATGGTGGATTCACAGCGCCCGTCAGAAGACCGGGACACCGTTCCATGTGCCTTTATTGGAATTGCCGCTCGAGCTTATCAACAAATACCGCGGCATCGCCAAAGAAGGCAGACTGTTTCCGATGTACAGTTGCAGCAAGACGAACATCTACCTGAAAAGGATTGCGGAGATATGCCAAATCAAACGCTGGGTGACCTTCCATCAAGCCCGCCATACCTATGCCTCGGTAATCACTCTCTCACAAGGAGTTCCGCTTGACACGGTACGTGAGCTGATGGGACACCGCGACTGGAGAGCTACCCGAATTTACGCCCATCTGACCTATGACAAGGTAAACGAGGACATGGGCAAACTGCAAAAGCGGATAACGGACAAGTTCAGGCTGGCGGGAGAAGAACAAGCAGAAACCGTCATACGGAAAGATGTCAAACGCACTAAAAGAATGAAGCCATGAAACAGGAAAGGAAAACCACTTACAACACTTTCGCCGTGTTGTTCTACATTTACAGACAGAAAGTGAAGAAAAACGGTCTGTGCCCGCTCATGGGCAGGATTTCCATCAATTCGGAAGTCGCACAATTCTCCACGAAGATGGAGGTGCAGCCTGACTTATGGGATGCCAAGGCATACCTCCTTACAGGGAAAAGCCGTACCGCCAAAGAGACCAATGCCAAGATAGACAGGCTCGAAGCGGACATACGACGCTATTACAAAGAAATTCTTGACGAGCAGGGATATATCACAGCCGAACTTGTCAAGAATGCCGTGAACGGCATCGGCCAGCATAAACGAAAGCTGTTGGAACTGTACCGCGAGTATATGGAAGATTATGCCAAACGTGTAGGCATCAACCGCGCTCCCGGTTCGTTGAAAAGCCATAAGGCGTCTTATAAGACACTTCAGAAGTTTGTAAATGACTGTTACTGCGTGGAGGACATACCATTGAAACAGCTTGACTATTCGTTCATAGAGAAATATGACAATTTCCTGCGGACGGACATGGGGCATTCCATCGCTACTGTGGAGGGATATATCATCAAGCTGAAAACCATGACCCGCACGGCATTGGCACAAGGCACAATCCGGTACAACCCGTTTGCATCGTTCATTCCCGAAAAGGCATTGCGGAAACACCGCCACCTGACGATGGACGAGTTACAGCAGCTGATGGACACACCCATTCATGACAAGTTCCTGTGCCGTGTGCGTGACCTGTTCATCTTCAGCACGTTCACCGGTATCTCATACATAGACATGTGCAACCTGAATGCGGGAAATGTAAGCAAGGACACCAAAGGCAACCTTTGGATAAGGCTCAAACGGCAGAAGACCAAGAGCGAATGTGTGATACGCCTGCTTGACATTCCACGCAGGATAATGGAGAAATACGAAGGAGAGCGCATCGGGGACAAACTCTTTAACATGCCATGCCGTTCCGCCCTGACCAACAACATGCCGAAACTCGCCAAGCTCTGCGGCATAGAACGTCGGCTTACCTACCATATGGCAAGACATAATTTCGGAACACTGATTACTCTCTCACAGGGAGTTCCGTTGGAAACCGTATGCCAGATGATGGGACACAAGAACATGAGCACCACGCAAATCTATGCCCGTCTGACCCATCAGAAAGTAGACGAGGACATGAAAAAGCTGACCAGACGCATCGGAACCAAATTTCGTATGCCTGAATGGAACAAGGATAAGGAGAACATTAAAAACATACACTATGGACAGGGGAATCATTACAATCAGTGAAAATGGGACGGTCATAATTCCGGCCACTCCCGTTTGGATGACGCAGCAGGAGATGTGCGATGTGTTCAATGTGTTCGGCTGCTATGTCCGCAAGGCCATTGTTGCCATTTATAAGAACAAGGAATTGTCGGAAGAAGAAACGGTGCGGCACATCAGGCAGGACGGAAGGATAAGCTACGATGTGTACAGCCTTGAAATGGTTATTGCCGTATCGTTCAGGTTGCGAAGCCGCGAGGCAATGGCTTTCCGGAAATTCATCATGGAAAGGCTATGCGCTGTAAATCGTGAAAAGCCAGTCCATTTGTTCTTTTCGCTATCCAATACCCAGCCACGATGCACGTGTTAGGGTGAAGCGAAACGACCGTTCTATAAAAAGTAAGCCGATGGCGGCAGGATAATTGCCCGATCATCGGCTTACTCTATTTTTTTGCGCGTGTCAAATCACGTACCCAAGCGGTAAGCGTTCCTGTAGCCGCCCATCAACAGCTTTTCGATGTCGGACTCCTTATACAGGATTTTGCCGCCCAACTGGTAGTAGGACACCATTCCGTTGTTACGGTAGTCCTGCAAGGTACGGCGGCTCACCTTGAGCCATGCCGAGACCTCCTTGTCCGTCAAGAATTGTTCGTTACTTGGCGAAGCCTTGCAGCTTGCGTCCATTCTTTTGATGCCTTCAAGCAGGGCATCCAGTTTTCCGATGAAGCCAACCTCCAATTCACGGTCGGCAAAAATCAACTCATTCATAATCTACAGTATTTACAATGGATTTAGTGGTATTAAATTCTACTTGTTAAATGGTTCTGCCACGCCAAGCGGCATCCTTGCGCCGGTCCTCCACGAGCCGGACTATACTTTGCACGTCCTCCGGCTTGTAGAAAATCTTGTGCCCGATTTGCGAGTAAGCCAACGTGCCGTTGTCACGGAGCGTCTGTAAGGTACGTGGGCTGATACGCAACTGCTGGCAGACTTCCTGGTTGTCCATCCAACGGCTGAGCTTACCTTTTTCGCGCTTGCCAATGATTTCGTTCACCCGGTCGGACAGCAGGTTGAGCTTGCCGACCATTTCCTCATACCTTTCTTTCGAAATAATTACTACATTCATTTCTTATACTGATTTTAGCGTTAATAATCCGTTCCGCCTGCAAAATAAAACCAGTGTCTTCATTAAACAAAGGATTTGCATTAAGGTGGCAGCTTGTGGCAGCAAGTGGTCGGGAGTGGCGTTATCCGCTAAACCTATACAGGCTGTTCCAAGCGTCCGTGATGCAAAGAAAAGCGAAGTCCGGCATAATCCAATCGCTTTGCACTTACGTGGCAGCATTTGGCGTCAGTGTGGTAGCCTTTGGCGTTCTTCCGTTTCAAATATCCGTCTTAAACGCGCTTTCCCTATAAGCCATTTTGAAAGCCCACTTATTCATGCCCCATCCGGAGAATTTAAGACCTTAAATCTTAGGACAAACATTCTCGGCACAATGGCAAATCGACGCAGCATAAACCGTCCGGGTAATGCGCAAAGTGCAAAACCATACATTGTTGCCACAGCCTACCCATTCGTTTGACAGCCTGAAATACAGACATTTCCTTTGCAACCGATAATCGGTCAAATGTGCGCACAACGGCCAACATTGTTAAACATTTAATTCAAACAAGTATGAAAAAGAATTTAAGCAGCCAAAGTCTGGATGCAGTATTACAAGACTTTTTAGGCAACAAGCCAAGTAAGGAAACACTGAGCCAAGAGCCCCAGCCTGCCGACACGCAGGAAAAAGCAAGCGAAGTTGTACTGGAAGATGAAATTCCTCAGGTGGTACGTCGCATCAGCGGCAAGCAACGCCGGGCATCATTGGAGGAATACAAGGAAACATACCTCCTTGTTCCTTCCATCGAAGACCGCAAGCCCGTATTCCTCAGCCACAGCACGCGCGATGCCCTTGACCGTATCGTCCGCATGTTCGGCGAGCGCAGGATGAGCATGTCGGGACTGGTGGAGAACATCGCCCGGCAGCATCTTGCCACCTACGGTGAGGACATCGAGGCATGGCGTAAACTCAAAAAATTAAGGAGCCGATTTACGGGATGTAGTTTGGAGTTACTCTGAACCAATCCAACGGAGTTTTGAGGGGAGCAAGTTTGTGTTTCGGGCATACCGAAACCGACTGCTTCCACTCCTAAACTCCGTGGAAGACGCATCCCGTTGGTCTAACCGGTAATTACAGTCCAATCATTAGAAATCAATTAAAAATCAATGGAACATAAACGTAAAATCAACAACAGGAACAAAGGAGGCCGTCCCAAGAAGGGAGCGGCAGACAAGCTGAAATACCGCCTCACGATGAAGATGGCGACATCGGACTACTACGCGCTGAAAGGCAAGGCACGGAACGCGGGCATATCCGCCGGGGAGTTCCTGCGCCGTTGCATGAGGGACGTGGAGGTGAAGGAACGGCTCACGCCGGAACATACAGGTTACATCCGTCAACTCTGCGGCATGGCGAACAACCTGAACCAGCTTGCGCACAAAGCTAACGCTGCAGGCTTCGCAACCGTGAGAATGGAATGCCGTGTACTCGTGGCATGTATCGAAGAACTGCTGAATTTAGTCCTCTTATGACAATCGGATATGATAGCTAAAATCGTCAAAGGAAGCAGTTTCAAGGGTGTGGTAAACTACATTCTTGACAAGGAAAAGGACGCTAAAATCATCGCGCTGGACGGCTTGTTTGCCGAGAACAGGGATATTATTGCCATGAGCTTCGAGGCACAAGCAAAGATAAATCCAGCGGTAACGAAGCCTGTCGGACACATCTCGTTGGCATTCCATAAGGAGGATGAACACCGCCTGACCGACCGTGCAATGGCAGGAATAGCGTTGGAATACCTGAAGGAAATGGGAATAGTTGACACACAGCTTCTCATCGTGCGCCACTTCGACAAGGAGCATCCACACGTGCATATAGCGTTCAACCGCATTGCCAACAACGGCAGGACAATCAGCGACCGCAACGAACGGATACGCAGCGCACGCATCTGCAAGGAACTGACACGGAAGTACAATCTTTATTTCGCCAGCGGAAAGGAACAGGTGAAACGACACCGCCTGAAAGAGCCGGACAAGACCAAGTACGAGCTTTATTCCATCCTTAAATCCGAGGTTGCAAGATGTGGAAACTGGAACATACTCATTGCTAATCTGAAGAAACAAGGTGTGGATATGCGGTTCAAGTATAAGGGCAAGTCGGACGAGATACAAGGCGTAGTTTTCTCCAAGAACGGCTACTCGTTCAGCGGTTCCAAGATTGACAGGTGGTTCAGCTACTCCAAGATAGGCACAGTATTGAACGCCAACCGCCACGAGGAACGACAACGGGTAATGGGTAACCAAATAGCAGAATATCCGATACCGTCAATGCCACAGTTTGAGCCAAGCGACAGCAATGACTTGTACACCGGCTCGATAGGTCTTTTCATGTCGAACAATACAAACACTCAGGCGGATGAGAACTATTTTGAGGAACAATTAAAACGTAAAAACAAGAAAAAGAAACAACGTAAAATAAGATTCTAAAAATGGATAATAACGAAGTTTATGCGCTCTTTGAGGACATCAAGAATGGCTTAAAGGGCATCAATAGCAAATTGGAGAATACTCCAAAAGTAAGCAACAACCAATCAGAAGGACAAGTTTCTGCAATGGATTTGGCTCCCATAAAGGAGTTGTTTGACAGTTCCGCAAAAGGACATCAGGCGCAGACCAAAACCATGCTGACCAAGTTTGGGGAGGCAGAAGTTCACGCATCGAATAGAATTCTGCATCTGTTGCGTGACTTGAAAGAATCGTTTGTCAGAAGTTCGAAAGAACGGCAAGGTGAGCCGCAGGAGCATATCCACCGCCATAGTTTTGACATTAAATCCAACAAGGTGTTTTCTTTTTTGGTCAGCATGGGTGTCGTATGCAGCCTCTCCATCTGGGGTAATATCGAGCTTTGGAAATCCAAGCGACAGTATGCGGACGATGCGTTGAAGTTCCGCGTCATCCGCTCATGGGGAGGATGCGACGCAAAAGACATCCTCTGGCTGAATGACGTATTCGACATCAGGCGTGACGAGGAAACCAACGACCAATTACGCCAAGAGGCTGACGGATATGACAGGGACTTGAAAATCGTATCTGACAGTCTGATGCAGGAGAGAATCAAGCAAAGAAGATAAGTTTTCCATCTACAACAAAGGGATATTTTTTCAACGGTATCCATTTGTTGATTAATCACGTCTATTACTTTACCAAGTAATAATCTTATCCACTATGGCCTGCTGTTCGGAGCTACTACGTCGCAAATAAATGCGAGTAGTTTCTATGCTCTCATGTCCCATTAAGTCTGCCAATAAAGATATGTCATTGAACTTCTCAAGGAAATTCTTGGCGAAACGGTGTCGGAACGAATGAGGATAAACCACTTTTTCGTTTAATCCGTATTTTTGAGCATAGTTTTTCAGTTGTTGGGCTATGCCTCTTGCCGTAATGCGGTTGCCAAAGCGATTGAGAAACAGATAACCTGTTGTTCGCTTGTCTTTTTGCAGCCATGATATAGCTTCTGCGCGAAGCGCTTTGGGAATGTAGATACGCCGTATTTTACCACCTTTAGTGTAGATGTCGAAATAGCCGACCTGCACGTGTTCTACTTTCATCTGTATAAGCTCGCTGACACGTGCGCCTGTAGTAGCAAGAAAACGCACTACGAAATACCACGCAAGATTATCCTCTCTTTTCAGTTTGTTTTTCAAGAAAGTATAGTCGGCATTGCTAATCACATTTTCCAAATAAGAGCGTTGCTGTACCTTGACAGACTTCAAGCGCAAGCGTGACTTCCCCGACATATCCAGATACTTGTTGACAGCCTGTATGCGGAGATTGACCGTCTTAGGCTTATACTTCTCAATCAGGTACGTCTTGTAAATCAACAAATTCTTTTTGTTCAAGTCCTTGTGCCGGGAATAGAACTCTTTTACCGCATACACGTATGCTGAAACGGTGTTTTCTGCCATATTGCTTTGGCGCAAACATTCCTCAAAATCTTTAATTTCCATATTCAAATTTATTAGTGAAACAATATGTTACCTCTAATAAATTAGGATGAAGGGCAAATGCGTTGAGTTCCTATTATGAGAAGTTCCTCGCTACGGGTGAGGTGAAGTGCATTGACGAGGAG
>OIYT01000310.1_pt1 | contig 55286 bp, 45 predicted proteins | sample 1588201 | NCBI WGS metagenome assembly OIYT01 (sample SAMN03283260) | human gut metagenome | biome: human-associated habitat; material: feces | host: Homo sapiens | place: USA | collected 2013
TGTTTGATATCCCGCCTCCGTATCAGAAGCTCGTCCTTCTGTATATTATTCTGTCATTCTACTCTGCGTCTGCAGGTGCGCTCTTCTCAGCCTCGATCTCGGCCTCAGCCTCTGGTGTGACCTCGATTCCAAGCTCAGCGAGCTGCTTGTCGTCTACATAGTCAGGCGCATTTGTCATGAGACATGATGCATCCTTTACCTTAGGGAATGCGATTACGTCACGGATAGAATCCTGCTTTGCCATGAGCATGACCAGACGGTCAAGACCATAGGCAAGTCCTGCGTGAGGTGGTACTCCGTACTTGAACGCATCCAGAAGGAATCCGAATCTCTCGTGAGCCTCGGCCTTTGTAAAGCCAAGGCACTCGAACATCTTCTCCTGAATGTCATCCTGATGGATTCTGACTGAACCTCCACCGATCTCATTTCCGTTTAATACTATATCATAAGCCTTTGCACGAACCCTGCCCGGATCAGAATCGATGTACTGAAGATCCTCCTCCATAGGCATGGTAAATGGATGGTGCATAGCTGTGAATCTGTTCTCCTCGTCTGACCACTCAAGAAGTGGGAACTCTGTGATCCACACGAATCTGTATACATTCTTGTCCACAAGTCCCATGAGCTCTGCCAGATGGCATCTCAGTGCGCCGAGGACTGTCCATACGATCTTTGTCTTGTCCGCTGCGAACAGAAGCAGGTCGCCAGGCTTTCCATCCATGGCTGCCACAAGGGCGTTCATCTGCTCCTCTGTCATGAACTTGGCAAATGATGACTTGTAGCTTCCATCCTCGTTGATAACTATATATGCAAGTCCCTTTGCGCCGTATGTCTTTGCATACTCGATAAGGGCATCTATCTTCTTTCTTGGCATGCTTCCCTGTCCCTCGGCATTGATACCGCGGACTGTTCCGCCATTTGCAAGGGCACCTGTGAATACTCCGAACTCACAGTCCTTGACAACATCGCTGACATCCTTGAGCTCGAGTCCAAATCTGAGGTCAGGCTTATCTGAACCAAATCTGTCCATTGCCTCCTGCCATGTCATTCTCTGAATTGGAAGCTGGATGTCGAGATCAAGTATCTCCTTGAAGAGCTTTGCAAGAAGACGCTCATTTACATCGATTACATCGTCAACGTCAACAAATGAGAGCTCCATATCCATCTGGGTGAACTCCGGCTGTCTGTCTGCACGGAGATCCTCGTCACGGAAGCATCTTGCGATCTGGAAATATCTGTCGTAACCAGAGCACATAAGAAGCTGCTTGAAGAGCTGTGGTGACTGTGGCAGAGCGTAGAATGTACCAGGGTGTACACGGCTTGGCACAAGGTAATCTCTTGCTCCCTCTGGTGTTGACTTGGTCAGCATAGGTGTCTCTATCTCAAGGAATCCCTCATCTGCCATGAACTGTCTGGCGATGGTGGCTACCTTACTCTTCATGATAAGATTTCTCTGGAGGTCAGGACGTCTGAGGTCGAGATATCTGTACTTGAGCCTTATCTCCTCCTTGGTCTTGCTGTTCTCCTCTATAGGGAATGGAGGTGTCTCTGCCTCTGACAGTATACGGAGGCTGCTTGCAACGACCTCGATGTCTCCTGTTGCAAGGTTCTCATTCACTGCACCCGCACGCTTGCACACTGTTCCCTCGATGGCTGCAACGAACTCTGAACGGAGCTTTCCTGCCTTCTCGAAGCACTCTGCGCCACACTGTGACTCCTCAAATATAACCTGTAATATTCCACTTCTATCTCGAAGATCTACAAAGATTATTCCACCTTTATTTCTGCTCTTCTGAACCCAGCCCATCACGGTAACTTTCTCACCTATGTTGGCACTGCTAACCTCTGTACATCTGTGGCTTCTCTTAAGCCCCTGCATAGATTCTGCCATCTTACGCTATCCTCCTAAAATTAAAAACTTTCCTTATGTCACTATACACTTTTTTCATTTTTCGTCAAGACCTGGAATATCGCCGTGAAGCACCTGATCCACCCTGCTCATGATGTCTGTGGTGTTGATCAGCCGCTGGAACGCCAGGAACGCCCTCATGTCGAAGTGTCTCACCTCATCTATCACCATTCCAAATGCCGTATCCGCGTCAAATGCCTTCCTGTATGGTCTGTCGCTGACCAGTGCACTGAACACATCGCACACTCTGATAAGTCTTGCACCGAGTGGTATCTCCTCGCCCCGCATCCTGTACGGATATCCCGAGCCGTCATAGTTCTCATGGTGATAGTGCACCATATCCACTATGTCCTGATCGTAGCCCTCACGCTTAAGTATCTCCGCGCCAAGCTTGGCATGCAGCCTGACGTATCTCATCTCCTCGATCTTCATCGCACCCTGCCGCCGTCCATATATGTAAGGACTCACCTGCAGCTTGCCCACATCGTGCAGCATTCCCGCCACGGCAACCTTGTGTATGAATTCCTCATCACAGCCCAGCTCCCTCGCCAGCTCAGATGCCAGTACACTCACACACATTCCATGGCGCACCGCATCATTCATATCAACTGAATAGCATTCTTCTGCATCCTTCTCCAATGCTAATCCCATATAAATCCCGCTTTCTTACGCTCGATCATCTCATCTATTCGAGCTATATAATCGTCTACACTCTTACAATTCTCTATTCTGTCTATACGTGTCCCCTCTGTCACTCCGTCATGTCCTGGTCTCACCACAAGCTTCGATGAACTTCCGGCACCGAGACCGATGATGTCAGTCCTCTCCTCCATGATGAGTATATTGTACAGGCACTCTAGCCCCGGCTTCGAGTAACCCACGTTCTCCAGATTGCCGGTCATGTTCTTCTGTCTGTACAGATAGTATGGATCAAGCCCCATCTCAGCCGCCGCCCTCGTAACAGCACCGAGCTGGCTGTCTATATCCGACTTCAGGGTGTCACGGTATTTGTCCATCTCTATGTTCAGATTCGCCGCCCTCTTGATGGCAAGGGTGTGAACCGTCAGACTTTCAGGGGAAAGCTCCTTCACCTGTCTCAGCGTGTTCTCCACACTGTCCGTGTCCTCTCCCGGAAGTCCCACTATCAGATCCATGTTGATGTTGTCAAAGCCCGCTCTCCGGGCATTCTCCATGGCTATGACCGTCTGCTCCGGCGTATGTGCCCTGCCTATGGTCCTTAGTGTCTCCTCGTTCATGGTCTGTGGATTTATGCTTATACGCGTCACTCCGTGGCGCTTCATGACCTCAAGCTTGTCAAATGTGGTACTGTCCGGTCTGCCCGCTTCTATGGTGAACTCCCTCACCTGTGACAGGTCAAATGACTTCTCTATCATGCTGCAGAGTCTGTCCATATGCTCCGCAGATATGGATGACGGCGTTCCGCCTCCCACATATATTGATATGAGCCGTTTTCCGGAATATGCCTCCGCAACGTATGCCATCTCTTTCTCGACTGCGTCCAGATATGCATCCACCTTATTCTTATATACCGCGATCGGATATGAGGTAAATGAACAGTACAAACATCTTGTCGGACAGAACGGTATGCCTATATACAGACAGTATTCGTCCTCCTCCGCCACAGAGTCTATGATTTTCTTCTCCCTGTCAGCCACCGCCACTGCCAGCTCGGCTTTCTCACGGGAGGTTCCATATATCTCCTGGTAGTTTCCTATTATATCCTCTGAGGTCATCCCGGCTTCCATATAAGACACAGCTATCTTCGTAGGTCTGATACCCGTCAGGGAGCCCCACGGAAGTCTGCGGTCTGTATACTCCGAAAGCATGTTGTATATCGCCAGCTTTAACGGATTCCTCACGGCACTCTTATCCCGGCAGTCGCCATCCACAGGGATCTGTGTGCTGCATGCCAAAGTCCGCCCTCCTCCGTCTGCTACAGAATACAGCTCTATATTTATTCTATTGTCATCTATATCCGCCACAAGCTCCTTGTCTATCTCCGCCTTAAGCTCCGGCTTTTTGTCAAATATCTCCGGGACCACTATTCTTTCACCGCCGTAGAAGGCCTGGAGACTCACCCGGAGATCATTGTTGTAATCTTCTATATTCTGTATCAGTAATATCATATTTCCACCATGATCCGCCCATCAGAAGAACGGATTCATCTTCTTCTCTTTTCTTATAAGTGTTGTCTCCCCGTGTCCAGGGTACACCACGGTATCATCAGGAAGCACAAACAGCTTCTCTCTTATGTTCTCGAGCAGCGCATGCTCATCACCTGTAGGGAAATCCGATCTTCCCACACTGTATTTGAACAGCGTATCCCCTGAGAACAGTATATTCTCTGACTCGAAGTAATAGCACATTCCGCCTCTGGTATGTCCCGACACACTGATGCATCTCATCTCAGTGCCAAGCAGCTTCTTCACACTGCCGTCGCTCAGATAGTGATCCGTCTCAGTCTCTATCACCTTTTCAAATACACTGGTCATCATCGCCGACAGGTTCACCCTGCTGTTGCCGAGAACTTCCTTCTCGTCCTCCGAAGCATATGTATCCGCGCCTGTGAGCTTCTTCAGATCTCCCATCGCCGCCATGTGATCCACATGACCGTGAGTGAGATAAATGCCAACGCAGGTATACTCATTCTTCTTCAGTGTGTTGTATATATAATTCGCATTCCATGAAGGATCAATGACTATCGCCTCCCCAGTCTGCTCATTTGCCACTATATAACAATTCGTCTGGAATCCTCCCAGCTCACTTCTGATAACTTTTAATTCCGCCATATAAACCTTTCCGGCCATCAGCCCGTAGTTCTCTCTATATCAATTATATTATCAACATTCCTTATCTTGGCAATTATCGTATTCAACTGTTCCTTCGACTTGATCGCAAATGAGATCGTGATCGTAGCCTTGCCCTGCTTGCTTGTACGGCTGTTGATACTGTTTACGTTTATATTTGCCTCGCTGAGGATCTTGGTTATGTCAAATAATATGCCGTTTCTGTCATCTGCATATATATTTATCTCGGTCATGTATGTGTTCGATGCAACAGCGTCATCCTTCCACTCGGCCTCGATGACTCTGGCTCTGTCCGCCTCGCTCATGCACAACACATTTACACAGTCGGTACGGTGTATGGACACACCTCGTCCTCTGGTGATAAATCCTATGATCTCATCCCCCGGAACAGGTGAACAGCACTTGGAGAATCTCACGGCAACGTCATCTATGCCGTTTACGATTATTCCACCCTTGCCGGTATGGTTGCCATGGTTCTTCTTCACCGAATACTCGTCCAGAACCTCAGCGTTCGTGGCAGTCTGTGGCTTGTGCTCCTTGTTGTACTCATCAATCAGACGGTTTACTATCTGACCTTCCTTGATTCCGCCATGTCCAACGGCGGCAACTATGGAATCCCAATCCTGGAAATTGTACTTCTTGTATATCTTCTCCTGATACTCAGGCTTTGAGTACATGGAGTAGTCTATTCCCTTTGATTTGCAGTAGTTCAGTATGAGCTCTCTTCCGCGGCTGATATTCTCATCCTTGAGCTGATGCTTAAACCACTGGTTGATCTTTGTCCTCGCCTGTGTACTCTTGACTATATTCAGCCAGTCACGGCTTGGTCCTGTGGAGTTCTGTGAGGTTATGATCTCCACACGATCTCCGTTGTTAAGCTTGGTATCTATAGGAACCTGTCGTCCGTTGATCCTTGCACCGACCATCTTGTTGCCCACCGCCGTGTGAATGGCATAGGCAAAATCTATAGGTGTGGATCCGCTAGGAAGGTTCTTAACATCTCCGGCAGGAGTAAAGCAGTATACCTGTTCAGCAAAGAGATCAAGGTCAGTCTTGACAAAGCTCATGAACTCCTTGTTGTCATCGGTATCCCTCTGCCACTCAAGGATCTGACGGAGCCAGGAGAGCTTTTCCTCCTCCTTCTGCATGACCGTACCGGTTATGTTCTCCTTGTACTTCCAGTGCGCAGCGATACCATACTCAGCCGTTCTGTGCATCTCGTAGGTTCTTATCTGTATCTCAAATGGCTGTCCCTCAGGTCCGATCAGTGTGGTGTGAAGGGACTGGTACATGTTGGACTTAGGCATGGCTATGTAGTCCTTGAATCTTCCCGGAATAGGCTTGTACATCTCATGAATGATACCCAGTGCTGAGTAACAGTCCCTGACCGTATTCACCTTGATACGTACCGCAAATATATCGTATATCTGATCCAGAGTCTTGTTCTGGTTCTTCATCTTCTTATATATACTGAAGAAATGCTTTACTCTTCCGTCTATCTCAGCCTCAAGTCCGGCATTATCGATATGCTTCTTGACATCGGCAACGACCCTCTTGATATAAGCATCCCTCTCGGTAAGCTTCTCATCTATCTGCGCCTTGAGATCCTTGTACACATCCGGCATGAGGTACATCATGGACAGGTCATCCAGCTCGACCTTGATCTTGCTGATACCAAGTCTGTGTGCGATAGGCGCATATATATCCATGGTCTCTCTGGCCTTCTCTATCTGCTTCTCCGGTGACTGATACTGGAGGGTTCTCAGATTGTGGAGTCTGTCCGCCAGCTTTATCAGTATGACTCTGATATCCTTCGCCATGGAGAGGAACATCTTACGCAGATTCTCCGCCTGAACCTCTATCTTGTCCGTGGTCATCTTGAGCTGTGTCAGCTTCGTAACTCCATCCACAAGAAAAGCAACCTCCTCGGAGAACTCCGCTGCTATCTCCTCAGATGTCATGACTGTATCCTCAACGACATCGTGAAGTATTCCAGCCACTATCGTCTCCTTGTCAAGCTCGAGCTCTGCCAGGATTATGGCCACATTCAGAGGGTGCATGATATAAGGCTCCCCGGACTTTCTGAGCTGTCCCTTGTGGGCAGCGTCCGCCACTTTATATGCCTTCTCTATCATAGTGATGTCGGCAGATGGGTGATATGTGAGTATCCTTGAGATAAGCTCCTTATACAATTCCTCCGGCGGTGTAAAATCTGCCGGTGTGGACAGATCTATCTCTCTCTTCGCCTTCATCTGCTTATTCGCCTGCTCCTCCAGCTTTATAAGTTCATTCTGAGGAACATTCTTGCCAGACGCAAGAGCCTTCTCGATGGCTGCTATTCCATCCTTCGTGGCCTGCTCCGAGGTGATAACACCTGCTTCCGCAGCTCTCTTCGTCTCCTGAGCTATTATATTGTCCTGTGTCTTATCCAATGTCTCTCCCATATGCTCACCACACTTCCTGTTTTATTCTGCCCTGATCATTCTCCCTCAAACTGTACTACTGAAGCCACGTCATATTTGGAAAGTCTCTCTCTTCCCTTCAGGTCTGTCAGCTCTATGAGGAATACCATCTTGACTACTATTCCGCCAAGGCTCTCTATAAGCTTAGCCGCAGCCTCTATGGTTCCACCTGTTGCAATAAGATCATCCACCAGCACAACCTTCTCACCCGGCTTGATGGAATCCTTATGTATCTCTATAGTAGCCTGTCCATACTCAAGATCGTAAGACATCTCCACGGTCTCTCTCGGAAGCTTGCCCTTCTTTCTCACGAGAACAAGTCCCTTGCCGTTCTTGTATGCCAGCGGTGCTCCAAATATAAATCCTCTGGACTCTGCTCCGGCGATGACATCGTAATCTACTCCCTCCAGCAGCTTGTCCATCTCATCGATGGCCAGCTTCATGCCCTCAGGATCCTCTGTTACACTTGTCACATCCCTGAATATGATTCCCGGCTGTGGAAAATCAGGAATACTCTTGATATACTTTTCTACCTCACTCATCTTACGTCCTCCTGTATGATATATATTACAAATGTACTTAATAGTATTCTCATCAAAGCCAGCTTATATTCCCTTGTTATAGGCCTCCATCTTCATCTGGAGTGAACGTCTTCCCATATATTCATTGATGGTCGGATAGTATGCGACATCTATCACTACGGCGTTCGGCTGACCATTTAACATTTTAACACATTCATCCTCTCCAAACCACTGTTTTATGTTATTCACAAATGTATCCGGATCAAAATCTATGGCATCCACGCACCTTCCGTACCCGGTATCAAGCTGGAGCTTCAGAAGATTTTTGTTTCTTCCAAGTATCTGCGCCCTTCGCACCGGTACTGCCGCCTGCGCAAACAGCGGTTTCCTGTTACCCTTTCCGTATGGCTCAAGCCTCTCGATCTGTTCCGTCAGCTCTATGCTGTTGTACGCCAGCGGCATGGCCACATCTATCATCAGCTTAGGTGTTATATCTTCATCCGTCAGCACCGCCGCTTCATTGAGCTTCCGCCTCAGCTCGTCAATCCTCTCCTTCTCTATGGAAAAGCCCGCCGCCATGGCATGTCCGCCAAATGCAGTGAACATCTCCCGGAACCGGTTCAGCTCCTCGAACATGTTGTAGCTGTCTATGGATCTTCCCGATCCTTTCAGTATCCCCGGCGTCTCTGCGTCCGTGAACACCATCACAGGTCTTGTGTATGCCTCCTTGAGCCTGCTGGCGATTATTCCCACAACGCTCTCATGTACAGCCGGTATATACACCACAAGCACCTTGTCAGCAAGGGTAGCCGCCTGTCCGAACTCTCCGTTCACAGTGGCTGTCTCAAGCATATCTGTGATATGCCGGGCTCCGGACTCCGTCATGCTCTTTCTCTCATTGTTGACAGCCAGCAGTTCCCTAGCCCTTGCCTCGGCGACATTTGGATCTCTCTCAAGCAAGAACTCAAGGCTCTGTTTCGCATCCCCCAGTCTTCCCGCCGCATTGATGCACGGCCCTATCAGAAATCCCAGATCATACGTTGATATCTTCTTCTCATTTCTGCCGCTGAGCCTCATGAGGGCATTCAGACCCGGATTGCGGCTGTCCTTCAGACTTTCAAGGGCATATTTTACATAGAGTCTGTTCTCATCCACCAGATCCATCATGTCACAGTTGGTAGCCAGCCCCATGATCTCCATGAATTCATTTACCTCGCTCTCGGCTATCCCGCATATCCTGTACATGTACTGGATGAGCTTGAACGCAACGCCGGCCCCGCACAGCCCCTTGAATGGATATTCACAGTCCTGCCTCTGATTGTCTATGACCGCATCCGCCTGGGGCAGCATATATACCCGCTCGCCGCCATCACTCTCCTCAAATGGGATCTGATGGTGATCCGTGACGATGACCGTAAGCCCGCGCTCCTTCGCATATCTCACCTGTTCTATCGCCGCTATTCCATTGTCGCAGGTTATGATAGTATCAACACCATCCGCTATGGCGGCATCTATAAGTCTTTTATTTATTCCGTATCCATCATGCACTCGATGTGGAATGTCGTAATCCACCACGGTGCAGTCATCAGCGCAGCTTCCGTGAAGCGCCGCCCATGTTCTCCGAAGACCGAGAAGCAATATATAATTGGAGGTAACTCCGTCCACGTCGTAGTCCGAGATTATCCTTATCCTCCTGTTATCGCTGAGCTTTTCCTTTATTATCTCACCGGCTTCCACCATATCCTTCATCAGTGCCGGATCGTGCATGGAATCCCAGTCGCCATCAAGGTACATAGCTATGGCTTTCTCCCCGGTGACTCCTCTGTTCGTGATAACCCTCGCCACAACAGGACTCACACCGAACCTCTCGCCTATGGCATTAAAGTCCGCTCTTTTGCCCGCCACTCTCCACTCTGGCTTCTTCACATATTTATCTATTATATCCTTCTGCTCCGGTGTCAATGTCATCTTCTGTTCTCCGTATCATTTTATCGCAGGGACATATCCGCATCCCTGCTGTATCCATCCACATATTTTAGCAGACGCATTATGGTATTACCAGTGTAAATGCCACCATTTTGCCTGTAAATGTTGACATTTCACCTGTTATGTCTATTTGCTTTTTATTGTACAAATGTTATAATAAATATACATTTTTAATATATCTTTTGTGCATTTTGATGGCAGTATCTGGAAGTTCTATCACAAATGCGCAGTGCAAAGGAGGAGATATTTTTATGGCAAACAGATTCGTACTCAATGAAACCTCTTACCACGGAGCGGGTGCCATCGCTGAGATCGCCACAGAGGCAGTCGGCAGAGGCTTCGCCAAGGCTCTTGTGTGCTCAGATCCTGATCTGATCAAGTTCGGTGTGACCAAGAAGGTCACCGATGTTCTGGACGGTGCAGGACTTGCATACGAGATCTATTCCAACATCAAGCCAAACCCTACTATAGAGAACGTGCAGCAGGGTGTGGCCGCATTTAAGGCTGCTGAGGCAGATTACATCATCGCCATAGGCGGCGGATCATCCATGGACACTGCCAAGGGTATCGGCATAGTTATTGCCAACCCTGATTTTGCAGACATCAGAAGTCTGGAGGGTGTTGCACCTACAAAGAATAAATCAGTTCCTATATTTGCAGTTCCAACTACAGCCGGAACCGCAGCAGAGGTAACTATCAACTACGTCATCACAGATGTTGAGAAGAACCGCAAGATGGTATGTGTTGATCCTAAGGACATTCCTGTTGTGGCATTTGTCGATCCTGAGATGATGAGCTCCATGCCAAAGGGACTCACAGCAGCCACAGGTATGGATGCACTGACACACGCAATCGAGGGTTACATCACCGCAGCCGCATGGGAGCTGTCAGACATGTTCCACCTCAAGGCAATCGAGATCATCAGCCGTTCACTCAGAGGGGCTGTTGCCAATACGCCTGAGGGCCGTGCAGATATGGCTCTTGGCCAGTATGTTGCAGGCATGGGCTTCTCAAATGTAGGTCTTGGAATCGTTCATTCCATGGCTCATCCACTGGGAGCTCTGTATGACACACCTCACGGTGTTGCAAATGCCATCATTCTCCCAACTGTCATGGAGTACAACGCAGAGGCTACCGGCGAGAAGTGCCGCGAGATAGCAAGAGCCATGGGCGTCAAGGGCGTGGATGACATGACCCAGGAGGAATACAGAAAGGCTACTGTCGACGCAGTACGCCAGTTGTCCATCGATGTGGGAATCCCTACAAACCTTAAAGACATTGTAAAGCCAGAGGATATTCCATTCCTGGCACAGTCAGCCTACGATGACGCATGTCGTCCGGGCAATCCAAAAGAGACTAGCGTGGAGGATATCACCAAGCTCTACGAGTCATTGATCTAACTGACCCATTAGATCAAAATATGTCAGTCCTTTGCCGGGACTTACATATTATATATGGGACCTCACCAGTCCCCTTAAACCCCTAAAAACTAACTAAAAGAACTCCTGTTACAGAGATTTTGCTCTCTCTGCATCAGGAGTTCTTTTTTTATTCGTCGGATCCATCTGTCATGCTCTGATGGACTCAAGAATATACTCTTGAAACTCATTCATATTCTTAAATATAAAATCTGCCTTATCCCTCATCTCATCATCCGGCTGCACGAGGTCCGGGATCATGGCAATCTTCATCCCTGCCGCATATGCTGCTCTGACTCCGTTGTATGAGTCCTCCACCGCCCATGCACTCTCCGACTCAACTCCAAGCTCTTCACAGGCCTTCAGGAATATATCCGGTGCGGGTTTGCTCCGATCTACCATGTCTCCACATACAAGCTTGTCGAAGTAATCTATCACCCCGAGGTTGATGAGCTCCATGGTGACTACCTCTTTTCTGGTGGATGTGGCAAGGGCACATGGTATGCCATTATCCCTGAGCATCTTCAGCATGTCCGTAACTCCCGGCTTCAACACAAGCTCTCCCTCTGCCGCTGCCCGGTGGAATTCCGCCGCCATCTCACCCTTGAGGCTCTCATATCTCTCCTCATCCAATGTATCCTGTCCTTCACCACATCTTCCTTTGTACATCTGCACGAACAGCTTCTTCGCCGCCTCACGGTTGAGTCCAAGGGCAGCCATACAGAAGCTCTCTATGTCCTCTATGCCATATTTGTCCGCTGTCTTCTGCCAGCTCTTGACAACCAATTGTTCTGAATCGAGGATGACTCCATCCATATCAAACACCACTGCTTTACAATTCATATCTCTTCCATCTCCCAATAATACAACAGGCTTCCACAGCATCTCTGCCATGGAAGCCTGTTATCATCTGTCATCTGACATCCGTCCGATAACTTTATTCTATTAAGCATCTTTTTCTGTCTTACCAAGCTTTGTCTTCATGTAGTACCAGAGTGGTCCTGTGATACATACTGAAGAGTAAGCACCGATAACTACACCAGCCATAAGTGTGAGAGCGAACTCCTTGATGGATGCCACTCCCATGATATACAGAACGAATATTGTAACAAATGTTGTGAGTGATGTATATATTGTTCTGCTGAAGGTCTGGTTGATACTCAGGTTGACTATATCCTTGTATGAGGCCTTCTTAGGCTTCATAACACCTATATTCTCTCTTACACGGTCGAATATGATGATAGTCGCATTGATCGAGTAACCAACTATGGTGAGCAGACATGCGATACATGTGTTACCAACTGTAAGTCTCAGTATAATATACAGACAGAATACCATCGCAACATCGTGGAGAAGTGCGATAACTGCACTTGCACCAAACTTCACATCATGGAATCTGATAGCAATGTATATAAGCATCAGGATAGCTGCAAGGATAACTGAGAATATAGCGTTCTTGGACATCTCGCTGCTGACTGATCCACTTATTACGTTTGCCTCCTTGACATCTGCGCCAAGCTTGTCTGTGAGTGCGCTGCGCACCTTGGACATCTGTGAGTCATCTGTTCCGTCATCTGAAAGCTCAGGCATCTTGAACACGATCTCATTTGTACCTGATACTGTCTGTACTGATATTCCCGCTTCACCGATACCGGCTGCCTCTGCAATGACAGGAACTATATCTTTCTCAGCCTCGCTAAGTGAGTACTCTTTGTCAAAACCTACTGTAAGGCTTGTACCGCCTGCAAACTCAACACTGAAGTTAAGTGGTGAACCCTTTGACTTATTATTAACAGGCATCATACAGAAGCATGCGATGATCACAATGAGTGATCCGAGCATACAGAACTTACCTGCCTTCACGAAGTTTGTCTTCTTTGGCTCTCTTGCAACGCCGAAATACTTGGCATCTGTAACGCCGAGATTTACAAGCGCTGTGAGCAGTGACTGGCTGACTGCCAGAGCTGTGAATACTGAAAGAACAACACCGATAGCCAGTGTGATCGCAAATCCCTTGATAGTACCTGTTCCGAATATTCCAAGTACAAGAGCTGCTATAAGTGTTGTAACGTTACCATCTATGATGGCTGACAGGGCATTGTGGAAACCACCCTTTACAGCCTGCTTTACGGACTTGCCATCCGCCAGCTCCTCTTTGATACGCGTGAATATGATTACGTTGGCATCGACCGCCATACCTACTGACAGGATAACACCAGCTATACCAGGAAGTGTCAGTGTTACGTTGAACAGATTGAGTACCAGCAGATCAAGTATTGTGTAGAATGCCAGAGCAAATGATGCCACAAGACCTGGGATCCTGAATACTATGATCATGATAAGAAATACAAGTGCAATACCGATCGCACCTGCCTTAAGGCTTGTGCTGATGGCATCTGATCCAAGTGTAGCACCTACTATATTGGAACGAACCTGCTTAAGTGTAAGAGGAAGTGCTCCGATACGGATAGTAGTAGCAAGCTGCTCGGCCTCCTCGTAGCTTCCGATCTTGTTGATTTCTGCGCTTCCGCCTGTTATGGCTGACTGTACTGTTGGTGCACTTACGACCTTGTTGTCATATATAATGTATACTATATTCCCAACATTTGCCGCGGTAACATCAGCGAACTTCTGAGCTCCCTCATCGGTGAATGCAAGCTGTACCACATTGTCATTGCCGTTATCTGAGTCAATTCCGGCTGTGGCATTCTTGATGTCATCTCCTGTAAGAGCAGCCTCATACTCCTGTCCCTGTGACCACTTTGTATAATTGTCCGGATCAAGAAACTCAAGCTTTCCCTCAATATTCAGAGCATTAAGTATCTCATCTGCATTTGTTACACCCGGGATCTCTGCTGTGATCTTCTTGTCTCCATCTTCATAGACTGAGTACTCATTGGTGTAGGCCTCTACACGCTGCTCAATCTTATACTTGGTATCCTCGAGATCCTTGTCGCTGTAATCATCCTCCTGAATCTCGTAAGTTACACTCAGACCACCCTTAAGGTCAAGTCCAAGCTTGATGTACTCGACTTTACCTCTGTCTGCAACACCGAATATTGCTGTATATATAGCAACACCCAGTATAAGCAGAAAGGCAATGATGACGAGTACAGCGTTTCTCTTTGTCTTCTTCATCGTCTTCTCCTTTTACCCTTTTTATTCCTCTTCTGCCTCATCGGCCATAGCCGCCTTCAGCATGATTGCACATTCTATACGCTTCTTCTGAAGCTCACAACCTATGTCATATGCATCAAGTATATTGCCGTGGAACTTGTATGAGTTGGCCGCACAGCCACCGCTGCAATAGAATCTTGCAAAGCAGTCCTTACACTTATCCTTGGCATATACATTGCACAGCTTGAATTCATTGACTATATCCTGATTCTTGATTCCATCGAATACATTTCCTATACAGAAATCATCCTCACCAACAAACTGATGGCAAGGATAAAGGTCTCCCCAAGGAGTGACCGCCATGTACTCTGTACCTGAACCACAACCGGAAAGTCTCTTGGCTACGCAAGGTCCACCCTCAAGATCTATCATGAAGTGGAAGAAATTGAAGCCTCTTCCCTCCTTATGTCTCTTGATCATCTCCTTAGCCAGGATATCGTACTGCTCAAGCAGTACCGGTATATCCTCTTCCTTTATAGCATATGGCTCGTCCGGAAGTGATACAACAGGCTCAACGGATATCTGGTCAAATCCCAGATCCGCCATATGAAGCACGTCCTGTGAGAAATCAAGATTGTTATGAGTGTAAGTACCTCTTACGTAGTAGCTCTTGCCTGCTCTCTTCTTGGCAAATTCCTGGAACTTGGATAGTATCACATCATAACTTCCCTTGCCATTCCTGGTAGGTCTCATGTAGTCGTGGACTTCCTTCCTTCCATCTATGCTGAGCACCACGTTCGCCATCTCTCTGTTGGCAAATTCCATGATCTCGTCATTCAGAAGCACTCCGTTGGTAGTAAGTGTGAATCTGAACTTCTTGTCATACTTCTCCTCAAGGCTTCTTCCGTATTCCACGGTCTTCTTGACTACATCCCAGTTCATAAGCGGCTCACCGCCGAAGAAATCCACCTCGAGATTTCTTCTTAAACCGGAATTCGCAACCAGAAAATCCAGGGATTTCTTTGCCACCTCAAGTGACATAAGCGCCCTGTCTCCCTTATATTCTCCCTCACCGGCAAAGCAGTATCTGCAGGCAAGGTTACAGTCATGGGCGATATGCAGACACAACGCCTTGACAACTGTCTTTCTCTTCTTGAAATCTATAATATAATCTTTGTATACGTCATCTGTAAATAATGTTCCGTCCTCTACCAGTTGGGCTACCTCGTCATAAGCCTCGGAAACATCTGCGCTGTCATACTGTGACAGTGCCTTTATAATCTGCTCTTTATCATTCTCCTCATATAAAGAAATAATATCATAGACAAGATTGTCTACGACATGTACAGAACCACTACAGACATCAAGCACTATATTATAACCATTGTTCTTGTACTGATGAACCATAATTCTCCTTCAATATATTCCATCGGATCTATCCGTGAAATTCTAATTCAAGGCGCCACACACGGCACCCTTATACACGCACTAAAGAGGACTGTCATCATAAACGACGGTCCCCTTTAGCTGATCAAATACAAACCTGTTACAAATTACTTGTTGTTAACATTCTCACAGCTCTGATTACCAACTGTGCATGATGTCTTACAAGCTGACTGGCATGATGTCTGGCACTCGCCACATCCACCCTTGACCATTGTATTCTTCATAGTCCTGTTTGTGAGTGTTTTAATTCTCTTCATTCTGGATACACCTCTCTTTTTATGTCATATATCGGGATTATAACACAAAGATATATAAAGTAAAAGTTTTTTTTAACTGAGCATAGCCCCCAGCATCCCGCCTGCAACGCACATAATACACTTGGTTATAACTGCTATTCCCTCTCTGTCGCCTGAACCTGTAAACAGCACCGACACGGTCAATGCGACCGATATGTAAGTCAGGCCATACACCATCCCCCACAGGAAACGCTTCTCCCTGACTTTTCTACCCGTAACAAAGCCCCCGGCAAATGTGGCCACTATGTATATCACAACAACCAGTATACCGAGCACCTTATCGCTTATCCCCACTTTGTATACGACCACCGCCGTTATAAACAGCATGATTATCGTGAGCAGATAGGACAGGATCAGTCCCTTTACAACTCCCATAAATTTCTGACTTGCAGACATACTACCACCATATTCTTTACTCTTTACATTATTATGATGTTCCTCCTCATTTTATTAATAAAAATACAGCCTGTTTACTCAAACAGGCTGCATATATCTTCTATATCATAAAAGGTTTTGTATGCACGCTCGCGCGTGATACCATTTGGTTTTATCAGATCCACCACCATGACCGTACATAGCCCTGCCCGGCTGGCAGATATGATACCATTCACAGAGTCCTCAACGGCCACCGCTTCGTCCGGGTTTACGCCCAGCTTCCCGCAGGCCTTCAGATATATATCAGGCTCCGGCTTTCCGTGGGTGATCTCGTCTCCGCATACCTTTTCATCGAAGTATCCGGCTATTCCAACGCTATCAAGTCTCTGCTGCGCCCTCGTCCTCGCAGTGGAGGTTGCAAGTGCCATCTTCACGCCGTGTTCTTTTAAGAATCTCAGCGTGTCCTCGACATGTGGCTTTATGTCTATTCCATACTTTTCCACATGTTCATCGAACAGATCCATTGTTCTCTGTCTGAACGCAAGATAATCAAAATCTTCGCCCATTATTTCCTTAAACACCCGGGCGTTGGAGGTCTTGTTGCCTCCAGCCACCCGGTCACATACATTTTCCATCTGTGCCTCAGGAATCCCTATGCTCATGCCGTTTTCCTTCCAGCACTTCCTGTATATCTTCTCCGTGTCTACCAACACGCCGTCCATATCAAATACAACTGCCCTGTACATAGCCTTTCTCCTACATTAAGCAGCGGCGTTTTTCTTTCTTCTTCTGCCAGCTATGATGATGAATGCAAGCAATGCAAGAAGCAGGATCGCTGCGATTATTATTATGATCAGCACAACCGGTGACATCTTTTCGCTGAGCTTGAAGGTGAATACCTCTCCGGTCTCTCTGTCATATGTTGTCGCTATATTACCGGCCTTATCCTGGGCTGTTACCTCAACCGTGTATGTATCATACTGGTCTACCTGCATCTCATACTTGTTATCTGCCTGATAGCTTGCAGGATCTATGGTATTGCCATTTATAACGATGGATGTGATCTCGTCTTCCTCATTCTCAAGACCTATCGTCATGTTGAATGGCTCTCTGAGAGTCTCTCCATCCTCAACACCTGTTATGATGATTCGTGGTGCAGTACCATCATACGTATAATCAAATTCCTGTGTTGCCGTGTGTCCAACCTTGTCAGTTACTGTAAGTGTTATCTTGTGATATCCGTCTGTCATATCTGAGAAATCGATAAGATTTACTCCGTCTATCTTGGCGTCAACCGAGAAGTCTGAAGTATCACTTACATCCCACAGTGCTTCGTAGCCCTTGTCTCGTATATCAGCAAAATCTGATGCATTGAGAAGCAGTGTTCCGTCATCGCTTGCAATGCTCTTGCTCATGAATCCGGCAAGTGTCGATGTAGCCTTGAGCTCAGGTGGTGTGTTATCGACTGTGAATACCAGGCTGTAATCATCAGCCTTATTTCCCAGTTCATCCTGCGCTGTTATTGACACCTCGTATACACCATCCTCAGAGAATCTCTGGCTTCCTGTGCTGAGCTCTGAAGAATTGCTGTAATTTGTAAAGTATGATGATGACACATCCTTGCTGTCCTTCTTCACGGTTATCTTCACATCATCTGTCGAGAAGAATGACTCCTGAACGCTCAGTGACATATCAACATAGTTCGGTGCGGAAGAATCCATACTTCCTATTGGGTCGTAATTCTTTACTTCCTTGTTGTCCTTATCCACTGCGCTCACCTTTACAACAGGTGCCTTTGAGTCAACCTTGAAGGTCTTGGTCTGGCTGGCTGCCACATTTCCTGCAAGATCTCTTGCATTTGCTGTGATCGTGTACTCGCCATCCTCTGTAAAGTTGTAAGTTGCGGTATGTGGATTGCTTCCTGAGAAGCTGCTTGTTCCCAGCGTAGCGATATTCGATGCCGCTGTTCCGTCCGTCTTTCTGGTTATTGTCACGTTAAATGCATCTGCGGCAAGATTGTTGTTCTCATATGCAAATGAGAATGCCTCATCTATGCTGATGGTTGCATTTACCGCCGTTGTCTGTCTGTCGTTCATTCCTGAAATCGATATAACCGGTGCAGTCTTATCGATTCTGAACTTCACTGTTCTGGTCACAGCCTTGTTGCCCGCCTTATCCTCTGCGGACACGGTGACTGTGTAATCGCCCTGGGCGTCAAATGTCACACCGCTGAGTACCTCTCTGACTGTGCTGACTCCATCGCCCTTTGTTCCCCAGGTAACATTCTTTCTGATATCTCTGTTCTCTACAACAGATCCACCCTCATTTGCTCTGACTACATGAATGGTGTACTTTCCACCTCTCATGTTATCTGTAAGTGTTACAGGGACTGTCACATCGCTGTTGTTTATAGTGTTGACATTTCCAAGCTGTATTTCAGGCTTGTGCTTGTCTATGTAGAAATGGGTTCCTGTTGTTCCTTCATTTCCACACTTGTCGGTAACGGTCATGGTGAGATCATACTCACCTTCCTTATCATATGTGTACTTCTTGCCCCATGTTCCGCCGTTACTCTTTATATAGAAGTATTGCGGATTCTCATCCACTGCTACATTTCCATCATTCTCTGTGATAATAGTGTTCTGAAGCGACTTGAACTGTTCCTCCACACCAACTCTGAATGATATTGAAGTCTTGAAGTAATTGTTATTATCCAGTCTGTACTCAGGATCATCGTCCACATACACAAGTGGCTCTGTGGTGTCGACGTAATAATTCTTTGTCTTGAGAGCACTTGTGCCCTCCTGAACACCGAACGCCTCGTCTGCTGCCGGCTTCAGTGCATTGCCGGAATTATCGGCTCCCTCAACTGTGAAATAATATACAGTTGCCTTGCCGCCCTTGGCTGTCATCTTATATGCTGCAGTGGTCTTGCCATCTGCTGTCTGGAACGGAACTGTGGTCTCTGACCAGTTTGAATCACTGTAGGTCTTGTAGTACACCTTAAGCGTCGCATTCTGTGTATCCATTCCATAATCGTCTTCTATGCCAAATGTAATAGTTCTGCTCCTGTTAAGGAATCTGCTGCTTCCACCGGACACAACTGATATCTCAGGGCTCTTCTTATCTATTACAAATGAAGTTGTTGCCTTACCCGACTCATTGCCAACCTCATCGACAGCAACGATCGTGATATTATAAAGTCCAGGCTCTCTGAATGTTGTGGACTTTGCTGCATTTGCAGTGTAATCCGCATCCAGCTCATACTTGCTTATGCTCTTGCCATCGCGTGTTCCTGTCACAACGAACTTCTCCACGAAGTAATTGTCAGTTCCCCTTGCTGTTATGGTCACATTGCTGTTATTCCAGTAATTTATCAGCTTTCCGCCGGCAGTTCCATCTATTGACACTGATGGCTTGACGGTATCAACTATCAGGTGTATCTCCTGACTGGCCTTGCTCTCGTTTCCTGCTCTGTCCTTCAGCTTAACAGTCATCGTGTACTCTGTATTTTCATCTGTTATGCCAAGGGCCTTTGCATCCAGTGTCTTTTCTATATCATTTCCTGATACATTAATGCTTCCTGTAATGTCCTGTGATCCGGCTGTGCTGCTTCTGCCTACTGTATATGTAACCTTGCCATTGCTGTCATCGTTATCGGAACCAGAGACCTTGATCTTCACGTCACTCTTTGATCTGTAATAGAATGTCGATCCTGATTTGTATTTCTGGTTTGCACACTCCAGCTTCACATTTGCCGGTGCAGTCTTATCATAGTAAACCTTTATGCTCTGTACTTCTTTGAACTTCGTGTCAGCATTGTTCGGATCGTGTATTCTCGCCATGAGTGAGATCTCGTACACACCCTCATCTGGAAGCTCGTAGGATATGTTGACCGTATTCTTGTCATATGCAGCGGCAACTGTACCCTTTACCTCAACTGCCTTATCCTTCTTTCCTGCAAATGATGTTCTGGTGATCACCAGCTTTGCGTCATCTGCTGCAAGCTGGAAGCCTGATACTGCACCCTCTACAGTCAGAGTATCATCATTTCTCCAGAATATAGCGCCGTTGTCAGCATCTGTACCGTTCGCAGATAACTTCTCTCCTGAAAGGCCATCCACATTGACATACACATATGTGTTCGTCTCTGTCTTATTTCCAGCCTCGTCAGTTACCACAACTGTCAGGACATAACTTCCTGAACCATCTATGCTTATCTCTTTTCCGCTCTGCAGGCCATTGTCACCTGTAGATGTTGAATACCAGTTCTTGACTGATGTATATGATCCATTTGCATCTGCCTTCTTGAGTGAAGCGACCGCCGATGCAACACCTGATGTGGCATCGCTGTACTTTATATTAAGAACAGCTTCCTTTGCGTCTGTGACTGTGTACTGCTGATCATTGTTTGTCCTGTCTGTTCCGGCGTTGTCCGTAACCTTTACAACAGGTGCTGTATTATCCACCTTGACTACAGTCTCTATCCTGCCATCTATTCCGGCGAAGTCCTTTGCCGCAAATGTGATGGTATGCTCTCCATCAGCCAGATATATGTCTGACTTTGTTGAATCCTGTACATCTCCACCGCTCACACGGACATCGCTGCTGTATGTGAACTTGTTTCCTTTTTCAAGGATCGTTTCCTTCTTGCCATCCACGCTGTATGACACGGTGTCTATGTAAGAATACTCTCCAGTTGCCTTCACTGTCAGCTTTGTGGATTTCACATAGCTTGTGGAACCGCCTGTAACTGTGAGTTCAGGCTTTCCTTCCTTTACAAATACAATGTCGCCATCCTCATCTGCGCCGACTGAGGTATTGCCAAACTCGTTCTCCTTGGCGTAAATGACAAGCTTCTTTGCATTGTCTGCATTGTCCTTCTTGAACCACTGTGCACTTATCTCGAATTCATATTCATATCCGCCGGACACAGCCTTTTTGCCTGTGCACTCCACTGCTGAAGCTGCACCCGTAAGCTTGTAGTACAGGCTCACGTCATCTATCTCAGCGTTATCACTGCCGGCTGTAACCTTCTTCACCTGTACAGTGAACTTATAAGCATCATCTACCTTGAGCTGAGGGAATCTGTAATCCACTCCGTTTTTCTGTATGATCTCAGGGGTAACACTTGTTATGACAGGAGCTCCGTTGAGCTTCTTGACGATAACACTGGTCTCCTCTGACTTGTTTCCTGCAACATCGACCGCTCTGAACTTGTATGCTCCACTCTTATCAGGTGCAACAAACTGGGATGTGCTCTCAGTCTTGCTCCAGGTCTTTCCATTGTCTGATGAATACTCCACATAGTCTATTCCTGTGGCATTTTCCTCTGCTGCATCTGTGGTATCCTTGGCGTCTATCACAAATGTTCTGTCGGCATCACTGCTTGTGAGGTTCAGGAGATAATAGCCATCGCTCACCTTGTTGTGAAGATTGTAGTTATCATCAGCCTCAACCGATATTGTAGGTGCCTGCTTATCCACGGCAACCTTTATGGTTCCAAGCAGCTCGAAATCACCGCTCTCATCAGTACCTGTATAATAGTAAATAGCTATCTTCTGTACTGCTGTGTCATTCTTCAGCTCATACACATTATCAAATGTGACAAGCTTTCCTGCTGCATCTGTGGCTGTAGCGATCTTATCGTCCGCTGTAGCTCCTTTGTAAACAACCACTCCCAACTTGCTGCTGTCGATTCCGTCAACTTTGTCGGACTTGATCTTGAACTTTATTGCCTTGTCAAAATCCTTGAAGCCATACACCATATCCGCCTTATCGCCCTTTACAATGGCCGTTACATCTATGGTCTGTATATCTTCCTCCTCCGCAAACAAATGAAAATGTGAATCGATCGCCACAAGAGTGAGTGTCATAACTACCGCCATCGTAAGCGCGATCAGTCGATGCAAAAGTGATTTATTCTGCATAACCTTTTTCATGTCCCTCTCCTCCTATATCTCTTCATCGGAATGTACTATAATTACATTCTTTATCATTCTTACCGAGCTCGCTGCGCGTCCTCCCTGAAGAACGGCTGTGGAATCATCTGCGTCATCGCTTCTAAGTACGTCCGTTGCTTCCTCGTCTGCGTCATCGCTTCTGAGTATGTCCGTTGCTTCCTCGTCCGCCTCATCACTTCTGAGTATGTCCGTTGCTTCCTCGTCTGCCTCGTCATTTCTGAGTACATCCGTTGCTTCCTCATCCGCATCTTCTCTGAGGATGTCTGTCGCCTCCTCAAAGCTGCTGCCATTGATGTCAAGATTCTCTTCGTCTTCCCTCAGAATATCTGTTGCCTCCTCGGCATCATCGCGGAGAATATCAGTTGCAGTCTCGCCTTCATCCTCCAGTCTCTTTTTCCCGAGATCAGCTATCGCTTTCTCGTAATTTGCCATTCCCTTCTCAGAATGTTTTTCGGCTGCAGTTGACTTTACATCCCTTACCGAAATTCTGGATGTATGGTTCTTGATCGCCTCCTGTTTGGAGGCACCGCCTCCCTGTACACTCTCATAGCCCTTCTCCTTGATCTCATCGATCTTCTTACGGGCTGTTGAGCCTGTGGCAATTCCCACCGCCTTCGGTATCTTTAACACAAAGAACAGTACCACCGCCACAATAGCGAATACGATCGCAAGTGCCAGGCCGCCATATAACATTACATTATAAACTGTTGCCATAACCTTTCACTCCTCCCTTACTCGCTCGTTGACCTTGAACTGCCATTTACTATGCTCTTAACTGTCAGGTCATTGGATAACGACTGCCATCCCTGCTTAAGACCATTTGCAAGTGCCGGAACTTTGTTACCGTTCTCGTACACTTTCCTCACAGCCCTTGTGGCACTGGCATTCCATGCTGCCGAATCGCTTCCAAATTTATTCGAATATCTATCGACCAGATAACTCAGATGGCTTACGTACACGACCGCTGCGTTGTCATCGGTTCCAAGTGTAGTCTCAGCGTTGCCATATATTCTCTCTGCCTCATCATAGTAGCTGTCATCGCCGCTGTTCTCTGCCATCTTGATATAAGTCTCAGCCTCGTTCACCGAGTATTCTGAATATGCTTTCTTGGATGTCTCTGTCGCATTCTCGCCCTCTATATCCAGACTGTTCAGATAAAGCGCTGCACTGTTCGCCGCAGAGTTGTAATAATGTAACTGCTGGCCCGCATCATCCGCATTCTCGGCAAGTTCTGTGTATACCGAGTACATAACTCCTGAATACTGGCCATTGTAGTATTTTACGCCTCTGTCCGCCGGGAACTGGCTGTTCAACACCTCTGCGTTGTCGTCCAGGTTCTTCATCGCCTCATCCATCAGCACCTCTATTCTGTTCGCAAGCTCCAGATCATTGGATATCTCGCCAAGATATATGTAAGCTATGTTGAGGTAATTGGTGTATTTGTCAGGATTGGTGTCATCTATGTTGTCACTGTTGTAATCCTGGAATGCAAATATATTTTCCTTGTTCGTATCAAAGCTTGCAGACTTGTTTATCTTGCTGTCACATATCGCAGCGTAATACTTTGCCTGCTTTGCCTGATCCGGGAAGTCCTTGCTCTCATCAACCATATTGAAATATTTCTTGGCCGCACTGTAGTCCTTGACCTCGTCGTAATACAACATGGCTATCTTGAACTTTACGTCGTCCTTTATCTCGTCCTTGTTCTTAAGCGCAAGTCTTATTCCCTTTTCTGCCGCCGTCTCGGTGTTGGCCGAAGTGTTTCCATCGTCCTCTGTATAATAGTAAGCATATGTCTCCATGTAGCCTATATAGGCATCCGATGCGGTTGGGTCTATGTCGACAGCCGCCTTATAGCACTCAAATGCCTTGTTGTAATCGCCCTCGTCGACTGCATCCCTCGCCTCGTTGACCTTGTTGTTGTAATCAAGATCCTTGAGCTGGCCTTTCTTTACTCCGCCTATCACAGCACAGCACGCTGAGAGTATCGATAATCCCGCAACCACTGAGAACGCTGCTATCTTATGCTTTGCCTTTGCCTTGTATGCATCGTCGAGCTCGTTGTAGTGATCCAGCGCATACAGCAGTTCTGAACAAGACTGATATCTGTCCTCAGGACTCGGCTGACAGCACGTCTGTATAATTCTCTCAAATCCTGATGAGAGCATCGGATTCCACTGTCTGATAGGCTTTATCTCGTAAGGAGGCTCACATGGATTCTTGCCGGTAACAAGGTGATAGAGCGTTGCTCCCAGATTGTAAATATCTGTTCTTGCATCCGTGTTGTAGATTCCATGTCCCTGCGCATCACCGAACTGCTCCGGTGCCGCATAGCCTCTTGTTCCAAGAGCCGTGGTATCCGCATTGTTCTCCACTATGTATTCCTTAGCCGTTCCAAAGTCGATAAGCTTTACCGAGCCATCCGGCTTCAGCATGACATTTGAAGGCTTCATATCTCTGTATATGATCGGCGGATTCATGGAATGCAGGTAGTCAAGTGCACTGGCAAGCGCCCTGCCCCATTCGATTACCTTTTCCTGTGGCTGTGCTCCCTCCGCCTTGAGCACATCGCTGAGTGGACGTCCCTCTACGAAGTCCATGACAACGTAGATCGTGCCATTCTCATTGATGATATCAACGATTCGTGGCAGTACCGGATGATCCACATCCTTGAGGATATTTGCTTCTCGCTCCAATCCCTTTAAGAGTGTGGCTGTACTCTTGGAGCCATCATTCTTGATCTCTTTTACAGCCCACTGTTTATTAAGTCGGTTATCCATGGCAAGATAAACTATTGACATACCACCCTGGCCGACTTTTTTAAGTATTTCGTATTTTCCGTCTAATACCGTTCCTAACTCTGTCATATATCGATCCCCATTACTCCGATTTAATAAGCACTACTGTTACATTATCCGTTTCTTTTCTGTACTTCACAAGCTCTGTGAGGAACTCACAGCCCTCCTTCATCTTCGCCTCGTCGACGCATGTTCCCGGGCCAAGTCTCTCTATCATCTCCTGAGGCGTTATCTTATGTCTGAATCCATCAGAACACAGCATGTAATGCGCTCCGGGAGCTGCCTGCCCAACTACGAAATCCGGTTCCACCACAGGTGAAGCTCCGATACACTGGAGAAGCACGCTTCGTCTGCTGTCCGTCTCCGCCTGCTCCGGTGTAAGTCTTCCCGCTGCGATCTCCCTTGCAACAAGCGTCTGATCTGCGGTGAGCTGCCTTATCCCTGAAGTGATCTCATACACTCGGCTGTCTCCAACATGGAGAATGTAGTACATTTCTCTGTATATGAGGATCGCAGAAATGGTCGTACCAAGCATAAATCCATTCTGCTCGCCATACGCCTTGATCTTCTCATTCTGCTCCACGGCAAGTCTTATCCACTGGTATCTCAGCAGCTCTTCACTAAAGCTGTTGTTGTCAACCATCTCAACAAACTGTGTGTCAAACCAGTTGCAGAAAGCTGTTATGACTTCCTTGCTGGCAACCTCTCCCTTTGCCAGACCTCCCATGCCATCACATACGAGGGAGAACACGACCTGTCCATTTGGAGTATCCGCTATCTTGATCGCCAGCGAATCTTGATTTGTCTTTTTCTTTATTCCTACGTCTGTATTGTATACTGCGCTAAACCCCATATACATTCCTCCCAATATTTATGTCTCAACTCTCGTTGCGGATATTCTATCTAATGTGATAGACAAGCTCCTCGTCCCCGAGTATAACGATCGCATTGTTCGTCAGGAACTTTTCTTCGCCCGCCTTCAATTCCTCTCCGTTCACAAATGTACCATTTGTAGACTTGTTATCGCTGATGAAGCACACGCCATTTCTCTTGGTGATGACACAATGAACTCTGCTTATAGCTGAATTGTCAGTAATCGCATAGTCCACAAGTCTTGCCTTATGTCCGATCTTGAACTCTGCCTTGTCCAAGCTTATTCTCTCGCCCGTCTTCACCCTAAGGAAATATGGTGCCGGTGCTCCATCAAATGGATTGCCCTGCACTGGCTGTGTCTGTGGCATCGGCGGTGTCTGTGGCATTGGTGGTACCGGCTGCATCTGTGGCATTGGTGGTACCGGCTGCATCTGTGGCATTGGCGGTACCGGCTGTCCCTGTGGGTTCTGCGGCATCTCTGGCATCTGGTGTGCCTGTGGCATTGGCGGTACCGGCTGTCCCTGTGGGTTCTGCGGCATCTCTGGCATTGGCTGCGCCTGTGGCATTGATGGAATCGGGTTTCCTCCAAATGGGTTGCCCTGCATTGGAGGTATTGGCTTTATCTCCTGTGGCTGTGTTTCAACCGGCTCTGCTGGCTCAGGCTTGACATCCTGCGGCTCTGTCACAACAGGCTCTACAACCTCCGGCTTGGCATCCTGTGCTTCTGCTTCAACCGCCTCATCATTCTCCGTTTTATCACCCTGCGGCTGTGCTCCAGCCACCTCAGGCTTAATTGGCTCCTCCATCGGTGGCACGTCTACCGGTGGCATTCCATTTGGTCCCATTGGGCCGTTTGGTACCTGTCCATTCGGTCCCATTGGCGGCATGCCCATCGGTGGCATTCCGTTTGGCACCTGTCCATTCGATCCCATTGGCGGCATGCCCATCGGTGGCATTCCGTTTGGCACCTGGCCATTCGGTCCCATTGGCGGCATGCCCATCGGTGGCATGCCGTTCGGTGCCTGTCCATTCGGTCCCATTGGGCCGTTTGGCACCTGTCCATTCGGCCCCATTGGCGGCATGCCCATCGGTGGCATTCCGTTTGGCACCTGGCCATTTGGTCCCATTGAGCCGTTTGGCATCGGACCGTTTGGTTCCATCGGCATCATGCCCATTGGCGGCATTCCGTTCGGGACCTTGCCATTCGGCATCTGACCATTTGATCCCATCGGGCCGTTCGGTCCCATCGGTGGCATGCCCATCGGTGGCATTCCGTTTGGCATCTGGCCGTTTGGTCCCATCGGCTGTGCATATCCATTCATTCTCGCATTATTTCTCATAACCTCGAGTCTGCTCACCTTAGGTGACTCACCTCGAAGTATGTGGCTGTTGCCACCCTTTGGAGCATTTGTGGAAAGCTCCTTCATTCTGTCTATCTCAGCAGCGTCTATGCCTGCTTCTGCAAGCATCGCCTTAACCTCGTTCTTCATGTCCGAGTTTGAAAATGTACCTCTCATATTCGCACAGTTTATAAGGCGTGCTACGTAATTGTCATTGTCATTCTCTGAGTATCTCGCATCAACTATCACCGACTTCACAAATGCTCTGACATCGTTGAGATCTGTCACTTCCTTCTGTACCGGAGCGACAATAAAGCAGACATCGTATGTCTCAGGCGATACAAATACACACTGCTCGTCCCTTGCAACATAGCTGAGCGAAACCATATTCTTACCAAACATCTCCAGTGCATGCAGAATGTTGTACAGAAGTGTGAGTATCTCCTTCTTGTTCATCTCCTGTCTCAGTATCTCCGCAAGAGGCTTCTTGTCATCGATCTGATAATTGAACACCCTGACTCCGGCATTCTCCTGCATGTCACACGGTGCCATCTCAGGCATAGATCCGCTTCTGCTCATATCATACACTTTAGCATCTATCACATCACTGATATCCAGACTGTAACTCACTCTGTAAGTTCCTCCCGCCGGAACTACAACAACCTTTTCTCTGTTCATTTTTTCAATCCCTTTCGTCTAAATCCGCATATTTTCCGTCAAAAATTATTTCTTCATTCAAACACCAAAAGCAGGTATTGCTACCTGCTCTTGTCCCACATCGTGGGTGGTGTATATTAACTTAATTTGAAGATAAAGTCCTCTCCACCGATGCTTATCATGGCATCGTTTGAAAGCTTCTGCTCTGCATTCTCATCCAGGCGCGCTCCGTTGAGATATGTGCCATTTGTCGCCTTGTTATCCTTCAGATAACATCCATCCTCTCTCTGGTAGATGATGACATGTACCTTGCTGATGGCACCATTACCACCGACATGGTAATCAACACCTCTTGCCGCCTTTCCTATCTTGAACACAGCCTTGTTGACCATAACTCGCTCGCCTGTGTTGACACGGACTATATATGGCATAGCCTTTGGAGCGTTCTTGTTAACCGCTGCCTTCTCAGGTTCGGTATCCTTAACTACGTTCATTCCTCCGGTCAGCTCAACAGTGCTTCCTGTGCCCTTCTGCTCAGGCTCCTCTGCCTTCTCCTTCACCGGATCCATATTCGTCTCAGGCTCCGGCTGGTCACCGTTCATGAACTGTGGTGCAACTATCTGTTCTGTAGGGTTATCTATCTGAGCTTCCTCTGTCTCAGCAACCGCCTTCTGTATGATCTTCGCACGGTTGATCTTGATATTCTTAACAACAGGTGGATTATCCATAGGCTCGTCCGTAGATATCAGAACCGGCTTCTGCTCATCCTTCTTGTCAAGCTCAACCTCCGTAACTCCATCGGCAGCCTTTGCAACCTCTGTAAGTCCTGATGGCTCATGTACTGCCATATCTGATGTGAGAGCCTCTGTCATGCCCTCCTCATCGTCCTCTTCTTCCTCATCAAGGCTCTCATCTAACTCGAGCTCCTCAAGAACGCTGTCATCAAATACCGACATATCTATCTCGCTTGATACATTCTCTTTCTTCGTCTCATCCGAATCAAGATCAAGATCCTTGAATATCGCATTCGCTGCGGCCGCCTCGTCACTGATCTCCTCTACCTCATCAAGCTCGTCTTCCTCATCATCGCCAAATGACACGTCCTCAAACTCAGGCAGATCATCCATACTTGTATCAGATGCCGCCGTGTCAACTGAAGACTGTGAAACCGACATATCTGAGCCTATATCAACGAAGTTCTCCTCCACCTGCATTCCTGCAGACTCCATAAGCTCTGTGAGCTGTGCATAGAAGTTTCTCACTGTGAACTTATCCGCATTCAACAGATTGAGAAGCTTTGCCACATAGTTGCAATCCTCACTGTCATCATAAATAACGCTCGTCAGCAAGTCCTTTGCGAACATCCTGAATTCGGCATTGATATTGGCTTCTGACTCAACTGGAACACATAACATTCCAACATCGTATGTAACCGGATTAACATATGTAAACTCCTTGTGAAGAACCACATATGATGCCGGTATTCCAAGATCACGTAAATTAACTATACCAGAAGCTACCCCTCTGATTATCCCCAATATCTTCTCAGCATTTACCGTATTCGAAAGGAGTGCGTCAACCGTTGTCCTGCCTGTAACGTTATATGTAAGATAATCGTTCTCATCATCCTCTTCATAAATGATATCAATGAGCTCAGGAATCCGGTTCTCCTCCAGATAATCCAATAACTCCTCGTCAAACTCACAATCATCATTCAGAATATATGACAAATATTTCTCAGAGCCGATATTTCTTACCTTGAAACTTATTTTCCTCATCAAATATTCCTCCTATCGCACCTCCATAAGCGCATAACTAGATGCATAAAAACCCAAAAGGGTACATACTCCTTTATTATATATAAAAAGTCTATATATCGCAAGCAGTTTATACCCTTTTAGATAATTTTCGCTATATAATTTTGTCTATATTTTTTTACTCTGAATCAGTGCTTTCATCGGAGCCATCTTCTGATCCATCACCCTCTGCAGCTTCCTTTTCTGCCTTGGCTGCATCAGCCTTTTCTATGTCAGCAAGATGTCCCTCGTATGTCTTATTAAAGATACATGCTCCCTGGCTCTCATCTGATGTCAGGTAGTAGTAGTAATCATGCTTAACCGCATTCAGGACACCCTCTATGGATGCCTCGCCCGGATTACATATAGGGCCGACAGGAAGTCCTGTGTACTTGTAGGTATTGTACGGTGAATCAACCTCCAGATCATCATATGACAGTTCTGCCTGATTGTACTGACCGTCAGTCACAACATAGAGAACAGATGGATCTACCTGAAGAGGCATGTCATCATTCAATCTGTTGATAAATACTCCCGCAACCATCGCTCTGTCTGAATCCAGCTTACACTCCTTCTCAACTATGGAAGCCATGGTGAGAACCTCAAAATCTGTATATCCAAGCTCCTCTGCCTTCTTCCTGAAGTCATCTGTGTAAATGCTGTTAAACTTGTCTATCATGTCCTGTATGAGCTCCTTTGGAGTCATATCTGCATATATGTCGTAAGTAGCAGGGAACAGGAAGCCCTGTAATGCGTACTTGACTTCCGATGAAGGTATCTCAAACGGATACTCAAACTCTCCCGACTTGCACGCCTCAAGGAACTCCTTTGCAGAGCAGAAGCCCAGCTCCTCGCATCTGTCAGCGATCTGTTCAACCGTAAATCCCTCAGGAACTGTCAGTGTATATTTTACCTCTCTGGTCGACTCCACGTAACACAGAGTCTTTATCATATCCAATGTCGACATACCTGTTGTGAGTGTGTAAGTACCCGGCTGAAGACTGTGGCTGTACTGCGAGCCGGTCATTCTGAGCTGGAATGCAAGCTTATACTTTATAAGCCCCGCATCTTTAAGTATAGATGCTGCCTCCTTGACAGATGTATCCTCAGGTATGGTAACCTCGATCTTCTCTCCGCCGCCGGCACTGTAGGTGCCCTCGTATTCCTGCATAAATCCGGTATACGTCTCCTTAACCTTGTATACCCCGAACAGCACCAGACATACCGCCAGCGCTATTATAATAACGGGTCTTGCTATGTTTCTCCAATCCATCTCTTTCTCCTTCTGTATCTGCAAATTTCATTTGCCTGTTCTGTTAACTGATGTTATCATTACCCTATCTTATACCAAGAAAGGAATGATATACATGGCAAATCCAATAGTTACTATCACTATGGAAAATGGCGATGTCATGAAAGCAGAACTCTATCCTGACATTGCTCCAAACACTGTAAACAACTTCATCTCACTGATCAAGAAAGGCTTCTATGACGGAATAATCTTCCATCGTGTAATAAAAGGCTTCATGATACAGGGTGGAGACCCTCAGGGAATCGGCATCGGCGGTCCTGGATACTCAATCAAAGGTGAATTCTCACAGAACGGATTCAAGAACGATCTGGCCCACACTCCCGGAGTGCTGTCAATGGCCCGTTCCATGATGCCTGACTCAGCAGGTTCACAGTTCTTTATCATACATAAGACATCTCCTCATCTGGACGGTGCTTACGCTGCCTTCGGTAAGGTTATCGAGGGACTTGACATCGTAGACAAGATCGCAAATGTGCCAACTGATTACAATGACAAGCCTCGTCAGGAACAGAAGATGAAGACTGTAACAGTCGAGACCTTCGGTGTTGATTATCCTGAACCTGTAAAGGCTTAATCGAAAGTATTATAACCCATATACAGAAATTTGAAAACCATAATAATTTTTAAATTGAGTCTACCAAAGCGAACGGTGCGTCAGATCAATGATCCAATGCACCGTTTCTTTTTTCTTTGTCTGCTGTTTTCCCACTTCGTTTTCAGTTTACCATCCCTTTTCGAGACTCATCCTGCATAACATTAACTTCAGTACCATCTCGAGCGTCTATTATAATCAACTGTATCGGCTGATTTACATCATATTCCTCAACCTGCGAGAATACATATACTGGCATCACCTTGTACTGACCATTTTCTGTCAACGTTCGGAAATATGTAAGTCTCACATCATTGAACACTATCTTTGAGTAACCTTTATAGTCTTCAAAATGTTTTGGAATAACTTTTTCAAGACTATCTACTGCATCACTCCATGAAATCAGGTTATCCACCCTTTTAAGCTCACCAACCCCTGCCATTGGGAAATAACCATAAAATGAAATAATTCCATTTTCATTAAAAGATAATTCATAATAAGATACCTCTGAATAATAAAAATTGTCTGCCGGTATATTATTTTTCTGATTACTACTCTGTTTTGTTATAGTATCTATAGCCATGGTCAGTGGCTGATATATACAGACTCCATTTACAGAAGCATCAAAGCGAATCTTATACCCATCTTTTTCACTTTGAATCATATTAAAAGCATCATCCTCATAAATTCTGTACAATTCTGTAACTGTCGTTTCTGTTACATCAGCTATCCCTAACTCGTCTAGATATTCCTGTCCTTTCTTAACCGCCTGTTCCGTATTTAATCCACAAACATTTTCATTAACCTGGTTTTTTTCACTTTCTTCAATTTCATTTAAATCACTATATTCCGTCATATCCTCGGGATCATAATCGCTATACGTTATCTGGGTTATCTGCTTATCTCTGAGCTCTCCGGACATTTTCTCCTGACACGCCGGAACAATAGCAAAGCCTTCATTGACAAAGCCATCACCATACATAAACCTAACCACATATGGCACATCATCAATCATGCCAACAAAATACTCTCCGTTAAAATCCGGCTCCGAATCTCTTTCATCAAATATTTTATCAACCATGTCATTGCTTATATATATGTCATCAAAATATTCCTTCGGGTAATTATGTATTCCACTTCCTTCATCAAATATTGTACTTGTTATTTTTTTCTTGTCCTCAGCCGTCATTGACACCATATTATAGTTTTTTGTATACATACAGTCTTTATCTGGAACAATTATATCCTTATCATCAATTATAATGCTTTTTAGTTCTGTGCCATCAACTGAAAGCTCTCTATTCTCACTTATAGGTATCTGCAGTTGAGTTGCAAGGGCACCTCTGGTATCATACATATTCTTGTCTGCATGATCATTATCTGTCCCACCCACATCATAATTCTTTTTTTCATTACTCTCACAGGCCGATGTCAATACTGCCACTAAGATCAGTGCAGAAGCAATCCATGTAAGTTTTAATTTTACTATTTTCATATTCTGTCTCCTCTGCTGTTGAACACCTTGAACCTACACTACATCTTTATTCTGAAAATACATAAATCCACATGCGCATGCTACCGCCAGCATCCCCGCTGCAAACACAAACCCACTTAATGGATAAACACCTTCATCAGCTATATATGCAGAGCGAAGCCACATTGTATAATTTCCAACCAAATACCAAACCGTATAATACGCAGAAAAAACATACATTGCACACACGCATGCAAAGCTTATAACCGGTGTCAGAATGAACCCCAATAACATCTGAACTTCACTGACTGCTAAAGTAATCACCATTGGAAGTATTATCGTGAGAAGCAGAACATCTTTTCCATCCAGACTAAACGCAGAAGAAGAATACATATATGTCATCACTGATGCTGATACATTCCAGCCCATATCCGCATTGTAATACACAGCCATAACAGCTATTACACCAACACATACTGCATAGTAAAAAATAACAGCAATACAGCAATAAATAAGCTTACTCATCCACCATTTACCCCTGCTTCTCAATGCTATAAACATGTTTCTTCCATTCATCAAGAAATCATCATATGCGTAATATGCTGTCATGTAAGCAAGCCCTATATAAAAAGCAAGCCAATATATAGGAATTTCAAAGCTATCATTAGGACTAAAACAAAAAACAGCCATTCCCTTCATTACATAAGCAAGGTAATCTGCAAACGTTCCCTGTGCATACAAAACATTTTGAGACACAAGTTTTCCCAAATATGCATGAAATTCCCTTGTCTGCACAAATGAAAATAAGGCAGGAATTAAAAATATGTACCACTTAGTTACTATTCCTTGCCTCACATCACGCCAAAGCAGCCTAAGGGTTTTCATTTTTTTACCACATCGCATCCAGCTATCATGCCTTCCTTTATTTCGTATATAACATCACACATAAATTCCAGTTCCTCTCTATCATGACACGCAATTACAATTACTTTTCCAGCATTCCTAAGCCTGATAAGCTCCGTTTTGATATTAACCACTGTATGCTCATCTAGTGCATTGATAGGCTCATCAAGTATGATAAGATCCGGCTCTCCCATTATTGCATTCGCAATACCGAGTTTCTGCTTCATTCCTAGAGAGTATTTTCGATATGCTTTGTCTTTATCAAGGTTCAGACCAACTCTCTCCATTGCAAACCTGATATCAGAATCACTTATTCCCCCAGTCAGTTTTGCCAGCAATTCAAGATTCTTATACCCTGTGTACCTTGAAAGAAATGAAGGATTCTCTATAAGCACTCCCACACTGCGTGGAAACTTTATATCACGATGCAGTACCTCTCCATCTATTGTAACTGCCCCCTTATCAGGAATAACAAGTCCACATAACGACCTCATGATCATCGTCTTTCCACTACCATTCCGTCCACGCAGACCATATATATTGCCAGATTCTAATATCATATTCACATCTTGCAATATAACTGTTTCTTTTATTTTTTTACTAAGTCCCTCCACAACTATTCTATTCAAATAATATCTCTCCTCCTATGCCATATATATATCATAGTAATTGGCACAACACACAGTGCCACATACATTGTCACAATCTGATAGCCGTATGTCACAACATTCTGAGTAGGGTTAACCATACTCAGAGCAGACCAGGTACCCAATCCATTTCCTTCAAACAACACCCCCGTAAATAAATACAACGCAAACGGTCCCATGATAGCAGAAAATTGGCTGCCACTCCATCTTGCTACGCTCATTGCTACCAGACCCGTCAGTCCTCCAAATACTGAATCAAGTAAAGTAAATATTATACAATACAATGCAGGATGAAGTGCAAACAGCATCGGGAACAAATTACAATCAATAACCCCCGCATACAGAAATGATAATTTGTCAGGCAGCTTATCAGGGCAAAAACCAGCACATATAAAAAGATCTACCAGCAAAGGAATTCCGACTGCTGAAGCTCCTGACGCAAACACTGCCACCGCTTTCGCAGTTACATATCTTAATCTCGATGTCTTTATACATATATTTCGATCATATCCGCTCTTTATGTCAGAAAAACACGTTCCCGCATATGGAAGGCTGGCAATAATTGGAAGCAAAATATAAAAAAGACTGTTGTATGCGAACTGATAATCTGTTCCAATCCACATCTGTATAAGCGCGTTATCATTGTAATCTCTATGCTGTTTTAAGAAAAGAATACAATCTGCAACACAGATCGCAATCCCCATAGCCAGGCTGATTATAAACCATGTATTTACAAATGCTCTTTTCATTTCAAATCTAAATATCTTCATAATAATCTACCTAACATCCAACTTCATCATTATTTGAACAGGTTCAATCATTGGAGAATAATAAAACTCTTCATTTATAATGTCATCCCATGTACTCTTCTTAAAAGAAATATGTGAAAGGCTTGTAACAAACCATATATCCTGCTCTTTCTCAGGCTTAAGTTCATCACTTTTAAAAACGTTAATTTTCTGTGTTGCATACGGATTAGCAGAACTTCCCCATGTAACAGTCTGAAATCCACCAAGCGTCAATTCCATAATTTCATCCCACGATAAGGAAGCTTTGCCTGTATTTTTCACATTCATACAGGCACACAATATCTTATCCTCAGCAGGATACAGTAAAGACACGTTATCAACCCCAAAGCGGGCTTTAAACTCCTCTAAACTATACAAACGCGCCTCTACACATTTAATCTCTATATCAGATATATATACTGTTTCCCCTATATCATACACAATTCTGTTATCCTCATAATTACTATTGACACTATATATCCTGCCACACCAGTAAAACACTATACACAGGCATAATATACATCCAATTTTTCCAAGCTGTTTCTTCACGTCTCGCCTCCATATCAAGCACACACTGCATTATTTATTCGTTATTGGAAGTGCATCAATATCAATAAAGTCTGGAAGCATCTCCGGATCATAAGGGGTATCTCCTGTTACTGGCTCACCATAATAGTACTTTTCATTTTCTGCCTGAGGCACTGCAAGTCCTATTGTGCATTCCATACTCTCATTCCCATCCAGCCTAAAAAAATAATACTTCATATCCCGCTCACTGCCTTCAGTGTATATTGCCTTATCAAAATAGCAGATATCTGCATCATACTCCACTTCGCCCGTGTCCATGGACTTAGCTGAAACATCCAAGGGTAACGTATCTTCTATTACATTTTCACTAAGATTTGTGAGTCTGCATTTTATTAGATATAATTTCTGTGGTTTGTTTATAATATATGTATACTTATTTATAAGCGGTTCATATTTATCTGCTATTTCATTTTCCTCTTCTTCTGTATACTCTCCAAAATCGGCCAAATGAAACTTTTCATACTCAGGAGATTCTTCAAATATTGAATCCCAATCTATCACCTCTGTCATTGTTTGTTTTTCAGGAAGCGTCTTACTTTGAAAATTTTCAACAGGATATGTTTTCTCTTCGCATATCGCATCTCCCTCAAAAATATCTGCTGACAACATCTCCAGCTTTACTACTCCTATCATCAATATATTATCCCCTACTATGTCACTGCCATCCCTCTCCCCCTTGGCTTCCTCAGTTGCTATAGCTTCTTTATTCATCCGATCAAGTTTGTCTCCTGTTCTCTCTGCAACCGATTCTTTATTCTTCTGTAGCAGATATGCAAAAACAGTCACACCTGTCATCAATATAACGGCAAACACAACCATTATATATTTCCCGTTTTTTTTCATCGCATTATTCTCCGTTTTATTTCTAAGTATGTATATTTTTATGGGCAGAGTTTTACATAAAATATAATCACATCAAACTCTGCCCACGTTTAATTTATTTTCAATGTTTTTTAATGATATACTATATAATTTCTAGTCGAATCAGGACTCCACCAACATATAGAATCTGTATACTGTGCCTTTACTGTTCTTCTTCCTCTTAGTCTGGCATACTTGTTCTTATTTTTTCGTACAGTGTTGTAAAAACTTGCCTCAACTCCCACCGATACCGCATGTTCATTGGATCTGTTTGCAACATGCGCACCACTGGAATTATCAGCTCCCTGCACAGTATATTTTAATACAGGTCCAACCGTAGGATATATGTACACACTTGTTGAATTCCAGCATAAAAATCTCTGAACACACCACCTCTATAATCTCAAGCAACAACACCCATAAAATATAATTGCTGAAATTATCTAGTACACAATATCCCACAAGGGACATCAATACCCCCATTATTCCTTTACCCTTGATTTTTCTTCGCGTCCTACCAGTGTAGTCAGGTCTCTGTGGAGACGGAATCGGGGCAACGCATATCATCAGGATCAGCACAATGGAAAATACCCATACCCAGACTCTTTTTATATCTATATTGCTGCCACACATTACTGCACACGCATGAATCCCCACAGTCATAAATGTACATCCAAACCATGTTCTCATATGAACCCCGCCCATGTAGACTCGTGTGAGACATATAACTACATAACAAACGAAGCATTCCAAGAGCTTACCAAACGCACCAAACAGCAGAATAAGAATCAATACCTTTTCTACATCATCTATGATATTCTCCAGAGAATAACAAACCTTGACATCTCTAGTACACTTTTCGTTATAACTTTTTCCCAGTAATAATTCTGTCAACTTCACACATATCCTACGATTCAGCTTCTCCATATCAACCCTCACTACTTATCTGTTTAGCACATCGTCTTCTGCCATTCAATAGCTCAGGCTTATCTTGTCACGAACGGCACCTCTAATTACATGAACGACATTTCTCGACGCATATACGCAATTGACTCACCCTCTACTGTTCTCGTATAATCATACTGTGCTTTTAACTTATCAGATGCATTTGTAAGGGGATTTTTATATGAACATATATGTAGATCTGGGCAGCTTTGCCCTTGAGATAATAACAGATTTAATATTTATATCCATACTGCTCCATATTCCATTAAAAAAAGCCTGTCATCCCATCCTCTATCCAGTCAGTTATTTTATTTTTGGATCACTTGTCACCCAGCTTCTTCCGAATTTGCTTGGATGGATTCTCCTGTGTTTACTTTGTTTTTGCATGTATAAATGTACATTTCACTCTTCATATTTTGACACACTAATCATATACATAATTTGCGATACATTATTACTCATCATCCAAAACTTATATATACTGGCTGCCAGCCATCTCAATATTACAAACATAAACATAGTCGCTATATCAGGATCCATATTTTCACTTATAGCAATTTGCTGCATCTGCCACTTCATTCCCCTAAACAAGCTATACACCAAATTTATGCAGGGCAGTAAATTTACAAAATTTCTACTTATACACATATTCGTGATATTCGAGATAGAGCTGGGAGTACGCAAATACACCAATATAGACACGTTGGCGGCCATATCTCTTATCACATCATTTGCCGTAATTATAATCATCACCGATATAGTCATTCTGAAACAGCAACAGACCATCACCAGACAGCAACACGACCTGATAAACTACAAGACTTATCAGCCTATGATGTCTGACCTGATCGACGACATCCGTGGTAAGCAGCACGACTTCAACAACGAGATTGCCGCCATACGCATGCTGCCATTCTCCTATAAAGACTATAATTCTCTTCGGGATGCACTGATAAACTGTTCAGATCTTGTCATTTCCGAGTACAGGGAAGCAGATCTTCTAAAGATCAATCTTACTGTAGTAGCCGGATTCATACACAGTAAGATCATTCAGGCAGAAAAGCTTGGCAAACAGATAAATGTAACCATCCACGATCACACCCTCAAAAGCCCGATGCCCGAATACGAACTTATTCGGGTAATTGGAATCCTTGTGGATAATGCTCTGGAAGCTGTAAATCAAGGCGACTCTATATCATTGCATCTGGACAGCAGTGAAAACAGAATCATTATATCCACCCTGAATGAAGGGCCTGAGCTCTCCCAGGAGCTCCGCAATAAAATGTTTACACGAGGGTATTCTACCAAAACTACGGATTGCAAACATCATGGTCAGGGACTTCCAAATCTAAAAAAGCTGGTGGATCAATACGAGGGCAGAGTGTATATCGAAAACAGCTATAATATAGGGAAAACATTTGTTAAAATTGAGGTTATAGTCTGACAGACTTAGGGAGGTTTAAACTTATGAAGGCACTTATAGTGGAAGACAACGTAGCACAGTTAAACGGAACAGCAGCCATAATATCTGAGGTATTCAGAGATATCGAATGTCTGACAGCCGTAAGCTATGATGAGGGCGTTGAATTAATTGAAGATAATATATTCAGTCTGTTTCTGTTGGATATCCAGCTTGGGGAGGGCACTGACAAGGACGGCATAGCACTTGGAGAATACATCAGGTCACTTGAATCATATCAGACCACTCCCATTCTGTTTATAACCGCACTCCCGGATCAGGCGAGACGAGCCATTCACAGCACCAACTGCTATGACTACATCATGAAGCCATTTGATCAATCCGATCTGATAAAAACCATACAAAGGCTTCTCAAGCTATCCATTATGGAAGAGCCTCTGGTCGAGTTAACGGATAGAAATGGTGTGTATATGCGTCTGAAACCGGATGAGCTCCTGTATATCAAATCAGAGCTGCGCAACATGCATGTATTCACAGTCAAAGAATCATTTGTTACCGCCGGGCTGCGGCTCGCAGACCTCGAAGCGAATCTGCCATCCTGCTTTGTGAGATGCCATAAAAGCTACATAATCAATATGCACCATGTACGTTCATTTGACAGGAAAACAGCAGCCTTGCTCCTTGACACCCCACGCCCAGCGCTTATCCCTGTGGGAAGAAAGTATATTGATTATATCTATATGCTCATTAACACTCATAATCAGCCTGATAAATAAACGCTCTGTGGCATCTGTGGATTTTTTTCGTTTTATGCGTTACAATAAGTTTTTGAGGGGATTTACTTATTACGTTTAAAAGGAGTTCCCATGTTATACCCAGCTATCGATCTGTCATGCTTCGCCATAGAAGCCGTCGTTGACATAATTATGTTCACTACTATATTAGGAATACGATTCCGGGATACGAGACACCCTGTCATAGGATTGTCTATGTATTTTGTCTGCGGCAACCTCATTGGTTATTTTTTCCCAAATGCATTTGGCTGGGTGTGCTTATGTCTGTTTTCATATCTGACAATGCTGTACATCACCAAAGCCTCACCATTTTATACGTTGATGGCGTATATTATCTCCTACCTGTACAATGCTTTCTGCGAGGATTTCTTCTTTATGGCGTTCTCCAAGATCGGTATACAGAACGAGAATATAATCGCCCTGGGAAGTTCAATATTACTTCTCCTCATTGCGCCTGTCATCTGTCATTTTGTTCCACTGCACAGATTCTTTCGCTATGTTATAAAGGGAAGTGCATTGACCAGATTCCTTCTGCTGCATCTGTTCGCCATATATATCATTGAGACCGGCCTGTACAAATACAGTTCAGCCGATATCTCAACATATATACCTTACATTGCTTCATTTGCGGTCATAATTGTCATAACCGATATTGTACTGCTCCATCAGCAGCGTACGATAAACAGGCAGCAGCACGACCTTGCCAGCTACGAAACATATCAGCCTATGATGACGGATCTTATACATGATATACTTGGCAGACAGCACGATTTCAACAATCATCTCGCCGCCATCAACATGCTTCCATATACATACAAGGACTACGATTCTCTGGTCAGCGCTCTGGCAGACTACTCGGCAAATATCGTCTCAGACTACAGGGATAGCGAACTTCTGAAGATCAACATGCCTATAGTTGCGGGTTTTATACACAGTAAGCTGATCATCGCGGACAGACTCGGCATAAAGCTTGATATAACAATAAAGAATCGTGACCTTGTGAGTGCCATGCCTGAATACGATATCATCCGTGTTGCAGGAATCCTTATAGATAACGCCCTCGAAGCCTCACAGAGAACCGACACGGTCCGTCTGGCTCTCGGAAGCAGCGACGGGAAGATTGAGATCGAGACTCTCAACAAAGGGCAGCAGCTCACGCACGAGCTCAGACAGCAGATGTTTGATGCAGGATATACCAGCAAGAAATCCGACAGAAAGCTGCACGGCTACGGACTGGCAAATCTGAAAAAACTTGTTGTCCAGTACAATGGACAGATTTGTCTCGATAATCAGCAGATAGACGGCGTGACATATATACATTTTGATGTGCGCGTATAACAATATAAAAGCCAGACACGGACGATCCACGTCATAAATACAAATGACTTATATCCCGTCCATGTCTGGCTTTTATACTTTTGTTCTATATTGCGCTGTTTCTGCTTTTTATTCTATCTTACAGCTCTACATTCCAGAAATCCTTGATGGTTGCGAAGTAATCCTCAGGTGTCTCTGCACGGCGGATAAGCTTCCATGATCCGTCCGGTCTGAGCAGAACCTCTGCTGACTTCAGCTTGCCGTTGTAGTTGTAGCCCATGGCAAAGCCGTGTGCTCCTGTGTCGTGGATGACAAGGATATCTCCCATGTCGATCTTTGGAAGCATTCTGTCTATAGCGAACTTATCATTGTTCTCGCACAACGAGCCTGTCACATCATACTTGTGATCGCATGGCTCATTCTCCTTGCCGAGAACTGTGATATGATGGTATGCACCGTACATGGCAGGTCTCATGAGGTTGACTGCACATGCGTCCACTCCGATGTACTCCTTGTGTGTGTGCTTCTCATGAATGGCTGTTGTAACCAGGTGTCCGTAAGGTGCCAGCATGAAACGTCCGAGCTCTGTGAAGATAGCTACATCACCCATGCCTGCCGGTACAAGCACTTCCTCATATACCTTTCTGACACCCTCGCCGATGACCATGATGTCATTTGGCTCTTTGTCCGGTGTATATGGGATTCCAACTCCGCCTGACAGGTTGATGAAGTCAAGCTTCACTCCGGTCTTCTCCTTGATCTCAACTGCTGTCTCGAACAGGATCTTTGCAAGTGTTGGATAATATTCATTTGTCACTGTATTGCTGGCAAGGAATGCATGCATTCCGAATCTCTTCACGCCCTTTGCCTTGAGGATCTTGTATGCCTCGATGATCTGATCCTTGGTCATACCATACTTTGCATCACCGGGGTTGTCCATGATGGTTGTTGATATAGAGAACTTTCCGCCCGGATTAAATCTGCAGCAGATCTTCTCTGGAATTCCTGCTGACTTCTCCAGGAAATCAATGTGTGTGAAATCGTCAAGATTGATGGTTGCGTTCAGCTTCTTCGCAAGCACGAATTCCTCTGCAGGGGTGTCATTGGACGAGAACATGATCTCATCGCCCTTAAATCCCATCTTGTCTGACATCATAAGCTCCGTCAGTGATGAACAGTCTGTGCCACAGCCCTCTTCCTTGAGGATCTTGAGTATTGTTGGATTCGGGGTAGCCTTTACAGCGAAATACTCCTTGAATCCTTTATTCCATGAAAACGCCTTGTAAAGCTTTCGCGCATTCTCTCTGATTCCTTCTTCATCGTAAATGTGAAATGGTGTAGGGATCTCCTTGATGATCTCTTCTACCTTTGCCTTTGTAATAAATGGTGTCTTCATCTTTTTTGTCCTTTCTGTTCTTTCCTGCATACTATGCGTTGTTCTCCGCTGCGACAAGGTTCTCACTCTTGTGCATCTTACGGAGAAGTGGCTTTTCTATCTTACCTGTAGCATTTCTCGGAACGTGCTCAAATATGATCTTCCTTGGCCTCTTGTATCTTGGAAGTTCTTTACAGAACTCGTTGATCTCTTCCTCTGTGCAGGTCATGCCATCCTTTACCTCTATGATGGCCGCTGTGATCTCTCCGAGACGGGCATCCGCAATACCGATGACCGCAACGTCCTTGATCTTCTCGTATTTGCTGAGGAAGTTCTCTATCTGTACAGGGTAGATATTCTCTCCACCACTGATTATAACATCTTTCTTTCTATCTACAAGATAAATAAATCCATCTTCGTCCTGCATAGCCATATCTCCTGTGTACAGCCAGCCGTCCTTCAGGCACTCCTCTGTAGCCTTTGGATTCTTGTAGTAGCAGGTCATGACACCAGGTCCCTTGAGGATAAGCTCGCCGACTGCGCCCTGCTCAACCTCTGTTCCGTCCTCATTCACGATCTTTGCCTGCCAGCCATAACCCGGCACACCGATGGCTCCGACCTTATGTATGTTCTCTACTCCCAGATGTACAGCGCCCGGTCCGATAGACTCTGAAAGTCCATAGTTCGTGTCGTACTGATGGTTAGGGAATATCTCTTTCCATTTCTTTATAAGACTCTGTGGCACTGGCTGTGCTCCGATGTGCATCAGTCTCCACTGTGACAGCTCATAATCCTCCAGATGTACATCGCCGTTCTCTATGGCAAGCAGTATATCCTGAGCCCATGGCACAAGAAGCCATACTATAGTACACTTCTCATCACTTACAGTCTGAAGTATAGTCTTGGCGCTTACTCCCTTGAGCAGAACTGCCTTGCCGCCCACTATCAGACTTCCAAACCAGTGCATCTTGGCACCCGTGTGGTACAGCGGAGGAATACACAGGAATACATCATCCTTTGTCTGTCCGTGATGTACATTCTCGACCTTTGCCGCATGCATCAGGCTCTCATGGTTGTGCAGAATAGCCTTTGGAAATCCTGTTGTTCCAGATGAGAAATATATAGCCGCATCATCACTGTCCTTGATGTCTCTCTTCTCGAATACACTTGAGCAGTTGGATGTCAGCTTGTCATAGTCCTCTGCAAATGTAGGACAATTGCCGCCCACATAGAAGAGGATTCTCTTCTCAGCTATCTCGTCAACGACAGCCTCTATACGTCCGATGAACTCAGGGCCAAATACAAGCACGTCAACATCTGCAAGCTCTACACAGTATTTGATCTCCTCCGCATCGTATCTGAAGTTGAACGGAACCACTATGGCTCCCGTCTTCAACACTCCGAAATATATTGGAAGCCACTCAAGGCAGTTCATCATGAGAATACCTACCTTGTCTCCCTTCTGGATTCCACGTGACACCAGAAGATTGGCAAATCTGTTTGCCTTCTCGTTGAACACGCTCCATGTTATCTCTCTTCTGTACTGACATGTAGGATTAGACTCTATGAGTTCATACTCTCTCCATGTAACCCTTCTCGTCTCCTGCACATCAGGATTTATCTCTACCAGAGCGACATCATTTCCATATTCTCTGGCATTTCTCTCTAAGTAATCTGTGATTGGCATAATCGTAACTCCTAACCTCTCTTAATAATTGCTCTTCTTTCTCAATTAAAAGCTTTAACGCGTTAAATTGCACGCTCTTTACAGTATATCCCTCACGCAGAAAATATACAATAGGCAATTACATTTGAATACTATCATAAAAAATAGTGCTGATGTATAAGTTTTTTATCACTTATACATCAGCACTATTTCTTTTTCATGGATTCATCACTCTACGCATAGAATGATGCCTTGATCATATTGATATAGCTGTTCATCATCTGTGATCCCACAAATGTCGCAATCATCAGGCCAACGCTGAGCGCCGGGCCAAATGCGAAATGATCGTCCTTGCCTTTCTTACGCCTTGCAAGAAGTATCACGCCCTGGCATCCACCAATGATAAGTCCGATGAAGAATGCTATGACGGTTGCCTTCCAGCCAAGGAAGAATCCTGCGGCAAACATGAGCTTGATATCTCCGCCGCCAAATCCATCCGGTATAACCAGCACTATCAGGAACAGAGGAAGACTCACGCAAAGCATTCCAATAAGTCTGCTCACAAGAGAGAGATCTCCGCCTGTCAGTGAAAATCCACCTCTCGTGAATATGGATATAACTCCAAGCACCAGTATACACACATTCAGCACAAATGGTATCTCCATGGTATCAGCGTCTATGAATGTGATGATAGTCAGCAGTCCAAAGAACAGGAATACCGTGACCGCCTCAAGGCTCACATCAAACTGCCACACCATAAGCACTCCGAACACCCCACCAAGTATCTGTATGAACAGACATCTCGGAGAAAACTTCTCAAAGCTCTTCGGCTTCCCCTTAAAAATATTCTCATTGTTCGGCAGCTTGAGTATGATCTCATTCGCCAGAGTGAACAACACCACCCCAAGTAAAAACGCAACTATATAGGAAATTATATCAGTTGAATTCATAATTAATTACTCCTACCCCTTCTAAAATATAAATATGTCAACACATATTCTTCTAGTCTCATACAACTACATTACAGGTATCTAATATAATAAATATCCTCTCCATAGACAGGTGAGCACCTGTACAACCATCGTTGACAGCATCTGAGTTTTAGTATGTTCAACTCAGGGAATTTGAGGCCGCCGGTCCTTAGGTGGCGCCATGAAGGCGGCACCTTAGTACCGCTGCGAGCCGAAATAAGCGGGAGCGACCCTGATTGGACATACTAAAACTCAGATGCGTCATTCTCCAATAGTGCTCACCGTCCGTCACCTACTGCTCACGATGGTCGATGACACGCTGTGTCTTCTTCTCACTTCTAGGCAGCGTTCCAACAGGGACAACAGTAATCTTCGGTGTAACTCCGATCCTTGACTTGAACAGATCTCTGATCTGACGTCCTGTCTGCTCAAAATCTACACGTCCCTCGGCCTCAACTGTAACCAGCATGATATCCTTATTGGCAGGCTCGTCATGGGCTATATTTATGGTGTACTCGCTTGGGACTCCATCCACAAGTGCAAGCAGCTCCTCAACCTGACTTGGGAACATATTTACGCCGTGTACCTTGAACATATCATCACTTCTGCCCTTGATGATATCCAATCTAGGATGCTTTCTTCCGCATGGACACTCACCCGGAATGATCCTTGATATATCGTGTGTCCTGAAACGGATGAGCGGAGCCCCCTCCTTAACCAGAGTAGTGATAACTATCTCTCCCTCCTCTCCGTCAGGGAGAGTCTTTCCGGTCTTCGGATCTATTATCTCTATATAAACATAGTCATCCCAATAGTGCATTCCATTCTGGGCATCACAGCTTATTCCGATACCAGGTCCATAGATCTCTGTAAGTCCATATATATCATACAGCTCTATTCCAAGCTTCTCTTTTATATACTTTCTCTTCTTCTCACTCCAGCGTTCTGAGCCAAATACGCCCTTTTTCAAATGTATCTTATCCTTAAGCCCTCTCTTATCTATCTCTTCGGCAAGAAGAAGTGCGTATGATGATGTTGCTGTGAGAACTGTACTTTCAAGATCGATCATCATCTGTAACTGTTTGTCAGTATTTCCAGGGCCCATAGGAATTACCATGGCACCAAGCTTCTCCGCGCCTGCCTGAAATCCTATTCCGGCTGTCCACAGACCATATCCCGGTGTGATATGTACTCGGTCTTTCTTTGTCACTCCGGCTGTCTCGTAGCATCTTGCGAACATGGTTGCCCAGTCATCGACATCCTTTGCTGTATAAGGTATGATAACCGGCTTTCCTGTTGTTCCTGAAGATGAATGGATACGTACCACTTCCTCATCCGGAACAGCCTGTATTCCCAGTGGATAAGCATTTCTCAGATCATCCTTGCTTGAAAACGGAAGCTCCTCAAATGCCTCCTGACTTGTCACATCTGTTATACCAAGTTCTCTGTACTTCTTACCATAATAGCTGTCAGTCTTTACAAGTCTCTTTATCTGAGCGTCCACCTGACTGAGCTGTGTGTCATTTAACTTCATAATTTTTACTCTCCTTTTTCCCTTCGGTCAGCCCATCGCCAACTACATCTTCATCGCATATTCAAATACTTTCTTGTTCACCTCTACAAACTTCGGATTCACTCCATTCTCAATAGCTGAAATTATATCCGCCTCGTCAAGTCCAAGTCTGCCGCTGGCTGCTGCAACTCCAAGAAGTGCTATGTTGTAGAACTTTGCCGAACCAAATTCACGGCTTATCGCCGCGCCATCCATGACTATACAATCGCATTTATCCTTCAGGTACTCAAGCATCGGCTGTGCCTCGTAGCCCGAATTCGTGAGCGAGTCAGTCGCCGGTTTCACTGGGACGTTGTTGGTGATGACGATTCCTCCCTTTTTCAGATAAGCCAGATTGCGCACCGCCTCTGCAGGCTCAAACGCAAGTATAATGTCAGCACCGCCCTGGGCTATGAGTGGCGAATACGCCTCACCGATCCTCACATGGCTCGTGACACTTCCGCCTCTCTGCGCCATTCCTATGGTCTCCGCCGAATGTACCGTCTCGCCCTTTGCCATATAAGCCGATGCGATGAGCTTGGACGCAAGAACCGTTCCCTGTCCGCCTACTCCGCAGACCAGAATATCTTTATTCATTGCAAGCACCTCCTATCGCCCCCACCGGACAGATCTGTGAACAAAGACCGCATCCCGTACACAGGCTTTCATCTATCGCCACCTTACCATCCTTCAGGATTATCGCAGGGCAGCCTATCTCTCTGATACATTTCTTACACTGTATACACTTTTCGGATATCTCCATCTTGCCAGACGGCTTGGTGATGGCTATACATGGCGACTTGAAAATGATCGCTTTGACACCTCTGATATCCGCGCACTCCTTGACTGCTGCCACGCTCGCCTCAAGATCAAGCGGATCAACAGTGACTATCTTCTTCACTCCGATTCCTTCAAGAACCTTCTGTATACTCACCTTGTCCACGAACTGACCCATCATGTTGCGTCCTGTTCCCGGATGTGGCTGGTGTCCCGTCATGGCTGTGGTCGAATTGTCCAGCACACACAGGATCATATTTGCATCATTGTACACTGCATTTACCACGCCGGTCATACCAGACGCGAAGAATGTGGAATCTCCCACAAATGCAAAGCACACGCCATCTTCATCCACCCAGTGGAAGCCCTGCGCCATAGTGATTCCGGCTCCCATGCACAGACAGGTATCCACCATGTCAAGCGGCATGGCATTTCCAAGTGTATAGCATCCGATATCTCCGCAGAAATAACTCTTTCTGCCAGCCATCGCCTTCTTTACCGCATAGAATGACGCTCTGTGAGGGCATCCTGCACACAGCACCGGAGGTCTCACAGGAAGCTCTGGCGCATCTGACACATCCACCTGGGAAGTCTTCTCAAGTCCCAGAAAATCGCACAGGATGTTTGCAGCCTTGTTTGTGCTGAGCTCTCCGCTTGTCGGCACATCACCGGTCTGCTTTCCTCTGACATTTATATCCATATGATATTTGCCCGCAAGGCGTAATATCTGATTCTCTATGTATGGGCTGAGCTCCTCAAGACACATGACCTCCGTCACTCCGTCTAGCGCATTCTTCACAAACTGCTCCGGGAAAGGATGTGGGGTCGCTATACGAATCAGCTTCACATCAGGCACATTCTTAAGTGTCTCTTTTGCGTAGCAGTAGCTGATTCCCGATGCGAATACCGCCTTGCTGCCGCTTCCCTCCACCGTGTTCATGGAGTAGTCGCCAAAGTCATCCCCAATCTCTACATTTCTCTTCTCTATCATGGCATGGTTGGCAAATGACAATCTTGGGAAGATAACCCATTTCTTTGAATCTTTTACAAATCCCTCATACTCTTTTGCCTTCCACTCGTCTTTTACCTCTATGGACGCATATGCATGGCACACTCTGGTTGTCGGTCTGAACAAAACCGGCGTCTTATATTTCTCTGAGTAGTCAAATGCATCCTGTATCATCTGATATGCCTCCTCAGGAGTCGACGGGTCAAATACCGGGATCCTGCAGAAGTCTGCAAACATCCTCGTATCCTGCTCCGTCTGTGATGATATAGGGCCCGGATCGTCCGCTGACACGATGACCATTCCGCCTTTTATTCCAACATATGCCAGTGACATAAGCGGATCCGATGCCACATTGAGACCCACCTGTTTCATGGTCACAAGTGTCCTCGCTCCACTGTATGATGCACTGGCGGCAACCTCCATAGCCGCTTTCTCATTTACCGACCACTCCACATGGACTCCGTCATGCGGGTATTTTGCTACTGTCTCCAGTATCTCCGAAGACGGGGTTCCCGGATATCCCGCCACAAGGTTCAGACCCGCCGCAAGTGCGCCGAGGGCTATGGCCCCGTTACCCATAACATATTCTTTTCTCATAACAATACTACCTTCCAAGTCATTTATAAATTCTCTTATATTTCGATATTATACCCTCCATGGCTTTCAATGACAACAAATATTCGGGGCAGCACCACTTTACTGTTATAAAGTGGTGCTGCCCCTTCAAATTCATGCTCTTCTTTTTAACATGCATATGTGATACAATGTTTCTTGAATTTTTATAGAAGGAGAATAACCATGAACAACCGACCATTTGCCGGCAGAACTGCTGCCGTTATAGATCTGGCAAAGCTCAGGAGCAATATTGCCAACATAAAATCAAGACTGAAACCGGGTGTTGAATTTATCGCTGTCATGAAGGGCGATGGATACCGCCACGGCATTGCAGGACTTTACCCGACACTCAAGGAATGTGGCATAGACAGCTACGCCGTTGCCATCTGGGAAGAGGGAAAGATGCTCAGGGACGCGGGGGCCACAGAGTCTATCCTTATCCTCGGCGATACAGCAGATGACATGCTGGATGAGGCCGCAAAGTACGACCTTGATCTCACTGTCTTTTCAATGGAGGGTGCTGAGAACATGGCTGCCGCTGCAAGAAGAGCCGGCAAGAAACAGAATGTCCAGATAAAGCTGAACACCGGTATGAACCGAATAGGATTCCCGGTATGTCAGGAATCATTTGACACTATAAAGAAGATCTGCGAGATGGACGACCTGAACGTAACAGGTATATTTACACATTTTGCAAGGGCAGATGAGGGGGATCACACAAGTGCAAGAAAGCAGCTTTACCTATATCTCCACGCCGTAAATGAACTTGAGAAGATGGGGGTTGTCATACCAAAGCACCACGTAGCCAACAGCCCTGCCATACTGATGTTGCCTGAGGCACAGCTCGACGCAGTCAGATGCGGTGATATCCTCTATGGTCTCACTCCTTCTGATGATTTTGACTGGAAGAATTCAGGACTTCAGGAGATCCTCAGCTGGTACACATACGTTGCCATGGTGAAGGAGGTTCCTGCCGGATCTGAGATTGGATACGGCGGAACATTTGTCACTGAAAGGCCTACAAAGATCGCCACACTTCCGGTAGGATTTGCAGACGGCTACAGCCGTTACCTGTCCAACAAGGGCAAGGTCATCATAAATGGTCATGAGGCACCGATCATCGGACGCGTATGCATGGATCAGTGCATGGCGGACGTCACAGACATCCCGGATGTACAGCGCGGCGACACTGTAACCCTTCTCGGTGAGGGCATGTCCATCGAGGACATGGCAAATATGCTTGATACGAATGTGGATGTGATCGTGTGCAACATATCGGTGAGGGTTCCGAGGGTGTATATAAATGGGGATATCTGATCGGCATCGCCACGGAGGAGAATGTATGACTTTGGGAGAACGATTGTATGAATTGCGAAATAAAAATAATCTATCCCAGGAAGAGCTTGCGGAGGTTTTAGATGTGTCCCGGCAATCGATTTCCAAATGGGAAAATGATAAGGCATATCCTGAGATGACAAGGCTGCTTATGAAAACGAACGGAAATGATTTCAAGAATTGGATGAATCACGGAACCCAAATCCAGATATTGATAAGAAGGATAATGATTATAGGCCTGATCGCACTTATGATATATGGCACAGGTTATGCTATTGGAACATTTATTGCACACCTTGGGTTTTAAAGGTGGGGATAAATCTGAAATAACGGGGACTTTTAAAAAGCAAAAAAGCCCCCCTCTTTTCTGTTCAACCTACTCTTCCTTCGAGCTGGATGTCGATCCTTTATCTATTCTCTTTATTGCGTTTCTTATAATCTCTTTTGCTTTATCCTCATTGTTCGTTTCAAGTAGTGCGAGGATACTATCAAGTAAAATACATAACTCCTGATTTTGCATTTCTTCCATCCTTTCCACCGCCTTTCTTTATCTGAAGTATAGTGGCTTTATTTGTTGTTTTCAAGCTCTTTTCCATCCTTTATTCCCTGTTCCATCCTGATCTTGTACTCCATCAGACGCAAGAGATAATCCGGCATCTTGCGGTTTCCAAGTTCCCAATCCTGAACTGTCCTATATGGTATCTCGAAATACTCACAAAACTCCTTTCTGGTCATACCAGTGCTTTCTCTAAGCTCTACTAGATAGTCTTTACTGTCCATATCGCACTCTCCTTTGACTACATATCTCCCGTTAGCATGTTACTTTTGTGCCCGCGTTGCGTATATTGCACATTTATATTATCATACGCATTGTGTATATGCAAGTTGTTTTTCGCCATATTACATAAAAATTAAAAAGTGTCAGGTACAGATAAACTTTTGTTTATCCGCACCTGACACCAATCTACCTCCGTTTTCTATTTCATCACCGCATTATACACATCCCTCTTAGGGACTCCGCGGTCTACAGCTGCCTGCTTGATCGCATCCTTCTTGGACATACCCTGATCAACGTACATCTGGACATGTTCCTCCACGGACATAGCCTCGAACGAGCTCTTCTTCTCCTCCTCAAGCTTCTTCACATCAAGCCCTTCTATCACTATGACGAATTCTCCTCTCGGATCTTCCCCCTCGTAACGAGCTATCGCCTGAGAGAGCATCATAGGCTCTATGGTTTCATGTTTCTTGGTGATCTCTCTGGCAAGCGTGATATGCCTGTCACCTAGTGTCTCCATGAGTTCCACCAAAGTCTTCTTCAGCTTGTGGGGCGCCTCATACATCACCATGGTCCTAGTCTCTCGCTTCATCTCCTCAAGAACCCTCGCCCTGTCCTTCTTGTCATATGGAAGGAATGCCTCAAATGCAAATCTTCTGGTCGAAAGTCCCGAGCTGATAAGTGCCGATATACATGCACAGGCACCCGGAACAGGCGTAACTTCAAGTCCGGCATCAAGAGCCTGTCTCACAAGCTCCTCCCCGGGATCAGATATTCCCGGAGTTCCTGCATCTGTTATGACTGCCACGTTCTGTCCCTGCTGCATTTTCTCAACGAGAACCTTTGCCTTATCGTATTTGTTGTATTCATGATAGCTTGTCATCGGAGTCTTGATCTCGAAATGATTGAGCAGCTTGATACTGTTTCTTGTATCCTCCGCCGCTATCACATCCACCTCGGAAAGAACCCTGACAGCCCTGTATGTCATATCCTCAAGATTACCTATAGGTGTCGCCACCAGATATAATTTGCCTGCCATATATAAACCTCACTATCTGTAATATGTACATTAGGGTGTTTACAACATTTTTCACTTTCATGCTGCAGCCGTTGCCTGTTACCGCTTTGCACTGCCTTCATACGTCGCCAGCAGCTGCTCCGTGTACACTCCCGGAGCTTTGTAGACTATCATAGGCGGATCGATCTTGATCATGGAGTTGCCACCCTTAACGGCCTCCACTATGACCATGTTTGGCTCCTTATCTATGTATGGATGTACAAGCTGCATCCTCTTTGGCTCAAGCCTGTGCTCATGCAGGCATTCAAATATCTCAGCCAGCCTGAACGGCTTATGTATCATATAAAAACTTCCGCCGGGTTTAAGGGCATGCTCTGCCGCTGCCACCACCTGATCCAACGTCACATGCACCTCATGTCTCGCTATGTTCTTCGGAGCATCCGGATTCTCCAGACCGTGACTGCCCTTTATGTATGGCGGATTTGAGGTCACTATGTCAAAGGAGGCCTTCTTGTAGTTACAAGAGACCTCCTTTATATCTCCGTTATCTATTCGCACTAAACCGTCAAGCCCATTGAGGCTCACGCTCCTTGCCGCCATGTCCGCACATGCAGGCTGAAGCTCTATGCCTATAAACCGTGCTCCATCTGCCATTTTACCGCTAGGCTGCTGATTCACCCCTGCATCCGAATTAGTAACTCCATCTACGGCAATACAATCATGTGAGGATCTACAAGCATCAGCATTCAAACCAGCAAGTCTCTCATCCCGGGTTAGCGATGCCTCTCCATACTCCTTTGCAGCAAGAAGTATAGGTATGATACCTGTTCCCGTTCCGAGATCCAGATATCTGCCACCGCGCTTAAATCTCACATAGTTTGCCAGCAGCACAGCATCCATCCCAAAGCAGAACATTCCGCTGTTCTGTATGATCTGATAACCCTTGCACTGCAGGTCATCTATCCTCTCACAGGATTTAATAACCACTTCCGGTCTAATCGTCAAATTTGGACTTTCCACCCTTGTCCTCCAATGCCTCAAGTGCCTTGTACTCCTCAGCACTGAGTCTTTCTGAATTCTTTCTTCTCTTAGGCTTGAACTTGAGTTCAGCCACAGGATACTCCATAACTTCCTTGTTGTCATCCTTGTCTGTCACCACGATCTTAACCTTCTGTCGGAGAACGTTCACTGACATGACCTCGCCCTTGTTGCCATCTATGGTCCTGACGAAATCTCCTACATTCGGAAGCTTCTCATTCAGATACTCGTAAGTGTCCTGCTCATGCTTCAAACAGCACATAAGTCTTCCGCACACACCGGATATCTTAGTAGGATTCAGTGACAAGTTCTGCTCCTTTGCCATCTTGATTGATACTGGAACGAACTCCGACAAATGCTTGTTACAGCAGAGCTCCCTTCCACATATGCCGATTCCGCCAACCATCTTGGTCTCATCGCGGACACCGATCTGTCTGAGCTCTATTCTTGTCTTGAACACAGATGCCAGATCCTTTACCAGCTCTCGGAAATCGATTCTCCTGTCTGCTGTGAAGTAGAACAGCACCTTATTGTTGTCAAATGTATACTCAGCCTCAATGAGCTTCATGTCCAGCTTATGCTTTGCGATCTTCTCAAGACATATGCCAAATGCTCTCTTGCTCTTCTTCTTGTTATCCTCGTATCTTCTGGTGTCATCCTCTGTGGCAATTCTTATGATCGGCTTGAGTGACGCCGTTATCTTGCCCTCTTCTACCTCTCGTCTTCCCAGAACCACTTTGCCGTACTCCACACCCCTTGCGGTCTCGACAATGACAAAACTGCCGGCCTCGACCTCAAAGTTCTGTGGATCAAAATAATATATCTTACCGTTTGGTCTGAAACGAACTCCTATAATCTCTTTCATTAACAATTCTCCTTCATGGTTAGGAGCATAAGCTCCATGACAATGTCAAAGCTGACATTCGCCTCAAGTCTGACCTTGGCCTTGTCCATAGACTTGAGTACCTTTTCTATACCCTCATAGCTGATGTGTGAGGACTGCTTTCTTATATCAGAATAATACTCCTTGAACATCAACCGGCCCGGGTTATTGGACACCTTGAGCATAAGAATGTCCCTGTACCACATCATCATCAGATCGATGTAGTCACTTACCTTGAGCTTGTACAGCTCCATATTCTTAATGGCAAATATCATGTCATCAACCGACATATCACTTATATGTCTCATGAACTTCACCACATTTTCCTTGATCTCCTTGTACTCATCACTAGTTGCAAGCCTGATGGCCTTTCCCAGATTGCCCTGGGCAAAATCCATACAGAAGTCAGCCTTCTGCTTGTCCAGCTTGAGCTCGTTCATGAGATAATCAAGTATATCATGTTCTCTGACAGGCTTCACATTCAGCACTATACATCTGGACTGTATAGTCTGAAGCATCTTATCAAGATTGTTGGTGAGCAGTATGATTATTGCATAGGACGGAGCTTCCTCGATCGTCTTTAACAAAGCGTTCTGTGCATTCACATTCAGAAGCTGTGCATCCTCTATAACATATATCTTATATCTGCTGCTATAAGGCTTGATATCAATATCAGAATTCACCTGATCACGTATCTCTTCAACTGAGATCACATTTGGCTTGTCGTGGGTCACCCACACGATATCAGGCTGATTTCCCGTCTCACACTGAAGACATGACTTACAATGATTACATGGCTCTGTACCGCCCTCCTCACACTGGAGAGTCTTGACCAACGCCCTG
>OIYT01000320.1_pt1 | contig 54349 bp, 50 predicted proteins | sample 1588201 | NCBI WGS metagenome assembly OIYT01 (sample SAMN03283260) | human gut metagenome | biome: human-associated habitat; material: feces | host: Homo sapiens | place: USA | collected 2013
TGAAATCCGGCGCATCCCGCCAGACCAGCCAGATGCTGCTGCGGGAGAGCGAGACGCTGCTCTCCATGGACGAGTTCTCTGCTGTGCAGGAAAATCTGGAACGGCTGGAGGCGATGGGCTTCCAGTTCGATTGCAGCGACCCGCCACGCCTGCGGGCAAAGGCAGTGCCGTCCTTTGTGCTGGATCTGAACATCGACGAGGTGGTGACGGAGATCGCCCACAATCTGGCACTTGGAAAATCCGATCCGCAGGTACATACCTTTCAGGATATGCTGCACACCATCGCCTGCAAGTCGGCGATCCGTTCCGGCGATCACAGCACGCTGGAGGAATTGCAGCAGCTGGCGCAGGAGGTGTGGGACAACGAGGCGATTCGCCATTGTCCCCACGGCAGACCAGTGCTGTTCGTCATCCGGAAATACGACTTGGAAAAACAATTTCGGCGGAGGGTATAGCCCATGACAGAAGCAACAAAAATCCCGGTTCTGGCGGTGGTTGGCCCCACTGCCTCCGGAAAAACGGCGGCAGGCGTGATGCTGTCCCAGTGCTACCACGGCGAAGTAGTCTCCGCCGACTCCATGCAGATCTACGAGGGGCTGGACATCGCCACGGCAAAGCCCACGCCGGAGGAAATGTGTGGGATTCCGCACCACCTCATCGGCTGCGTTCCCATGGATGCGAATTTCAGTGTGGCGGATTATCTGGCACTGGCAAAACCGGTGATCGCCGACATCCATCGACGTGGGAAACTGCCGGTGCTGGTGGGCGGAGCAGGCATGTATGTCTCCTCGCTGCTCTCCAACGTCCAGCTCGCTCCCACACGGCAGGATGCCAGACTGCGGGCGGAGTTCCAGCAGTACGCTGCGGAGCACGGCAACGAGGCGCTGCATCAGAAGCTGGCACAGCTGGATCCGGAGGCAGCAGCTGCCATTCACCCAAATAATCTGGTGCGTGTCGTGCGGGCGCTGGAGGTCTGCACCCTTACAGGAAAGACCTTTACCGCATGCAAGGCCGAAAGCCGTATCATTCCCAGCCCTTACCATTCTCTTCAGATCGGTTTGATGTACGAGGATCGGCAGGTGCTCTATGACCGCATTGACCGCCGTGTGGATGAGATGGTGCGGGCGGGCATGGTGGAAGAAGCGCATGCCGTCTATCAGAACGAGGCGCTCCGGACGGCTTACCACGCTATCGGGTACAAGGAACTGATTCCGTACTTCGAAAATACCATGCCGCTCGGCGAATGTCTCGACAAAATCAAACAGGAAAGCCGCCGGTACGCCAAACGGCAACTGACGTGGTTTCGCAAAAATCCTGATATTCAGTGGATAATTCTCAGCAAGTTTGACAAGAAACAAGAAATTTTGGAAAAATGCAAAAAAACAATAGCCAATTCCGATTTATTGTGCTATAATATAAGTTGAGTCAGGCTCTCTTTGCGGAAAATGGCTCATTGTACTGCAAAAATCTCATGCGATTTCCCTCGGAATCCAATTCGGCGGGAATGCGGAAACTAGGTGATGAAACGAACAATGGCTTCTATTTCCAGTAACAAAATGTCCAATGTCCTGCTGGGGCTTCTCTCGGCATCGGTGCTTGCGACGTTCGGAACGATCTTCTACCATTTTGTGGATACCAGCTACGAAACGGAAACGGCGATTCGTGCCACCGCAGATGAAGCTGTTGTCTTTCAGGGTGTGTATGTGCGGGACGAAAACGTCTTGACCTACAGCGGAACCGGTGCGGTAAGCTACCGGATCTCGGACGGCGGAAAGGTTGCCGTGGGCGACGTCATTGCGGAAATTTATCCCGATGAGTCCGCCATTGAACAGAAGCAGCAGATCGACACGCTTCAGGAAAAGCTGGACACGCTCCAGCGCATTTCCAGTCCCGGCACCCTGGAACAGGCGCAGCCCGTCGACCTCTCCCGACAGGCGACACAGTATTATAAGGATATTGTGAAGAGTCGGGAACAGGAGAACCTGCGCAGCGTTTCCACATCCCGCCAGAAGTTTCTGGAGGCACTGAGTATGTACCAGATCGTGGTGAGCAAGGGCGCAATTTCCTTTGACAGCCAGATCGCCGACCTGAATGCGCAGATTCAGACGCTGCAGGCGTCCCAGAGTCAGGCGGTGGGAGAAGTGGTCTCCGATGCGTCGGCGTATTTTGTCAGCCATGTGGATGGCTTTGAATCTCAGCTCAATGAAGAATCTCTTTCGGATATGACACCAGAAAAATTGAACGATATCATTCAAGAGGCGAGCAAGGGTTCTAATGCATCCGCAGACGGCGTGATCGGCAAGACGGTCTCCAATTACGACTGGTACATGCTGGGCGTGATCGACAACACCGACTTGAAGTATCAGGTCGGCGATTCCGTGACGCTCCGCCTGATCTCCACCGGCGCAGAAGCACCGGCAACCATTCAGGAGCTGCGGAGCACCGGTACGGACGGCAAAGTCCTCGCCGTGGTTTCCTGCGAGACCATGACCTCCGATTTCGTGCAGAACCGCACGGAGCGTGTGGAAATGATTCGTGGCGAATATGAGGGGATCAAGGTTCCCCGAAATGCGATCCGGTTCAAGGATGTGGAAGAAACCACCACCGATGAAAAAACCGGCGAGGAAAAGACGGAGACCGTGAATTGCCGTGGTGTCTATGTGCTGGACGGCGAAAAGGTAGAGTTCCGCCGTCTGGATGTCATCTACGAGGGAAAGGATTATGTTCTGTCCAGCCTGAACGCAGGGGACGGATATCTGATCCAGTATGACTCGATTATCGTGGAGGGTATTGATGCAGATGGAAACTAGTTTTAAGTATATCGACGAAAATTACAAGCGAATCGCTTACGAGATCGGCGAGGCAAAAGCAAAGTACCGCAAGCCCGCCGATGAGATCACATTCATGGCTGTGACCAAGACGGTTGCGCCGGAGGCGGTAAACCACGCCATTGGATGCGGCATTCATGTGCTGGGAGAAAATCGGGTACAGGAATACCTCTCCAAAAAGGAGCTTTACCTGCCGGAGGCGGAGGTGCACATGATCGGGCACCTGCAAACCAACAAGGTCAAGTATATCATTGAGGATATGGCGCTGATCCACTCGGTGGACAGCCTGCATCTGGCACAGGAGATCGACCGCCATGCGGCGAGAGTCGGCAAGGTGCAGAATATTCTGATTGAGGTCAATGTGGGTGCGGAATCCTCCAAGAGCGGCGTTTCGCCGGATGCGCTGGAGGAATTGTTGTTGCACATCGGACAGATGTCCAACGTGCATGTACAAGGTCTGATGGCAATTCCGCCGGCAGCCGGCAGTGAAAAATTTCTTTGCGAAATGCAGGAACTTTATCTTGACATTTCCGCCAAAAAATTAGATAATATAGATATGAAGATCCTGTCCATGGGTATGTCCGGCGATTACGCCACGGCAATCCGCTATGGATCGACAATGGTTCGGATCGGCTCCGCACTGTTTGGTGCGAGAAAGTATACCTAAGGAGCCAGTTCAGTATCTAGCGATATCTGTTTTTTCTGAAAAGACGAGATGCAAGCCTGCCGCATCCGCACAAATGGCGGCGGGATGATACTAATCATACGTGCGGGGAATGGAGAACATTATGAGTTTTATCGATGGTATTAAGAATTTTTTTATTCCTGAAGAAGAGGATGGCAGAGATACAGTTCCCAACGACACTCCGGCAGAGGAGCCGGCAGCAGAGGCAGCAGTGCCCAGAACTGCGCCCGGCAGCTATGGCAGACCCGCTGGCTCTATGCCGTCTGCATCTTCCTTTGACGAATCCCGCGGAAAGGGCGACCGCTACACCACCATTAAGACGACCGCACAGTTTCAGGTCGTTCTGGTGAAGGCGTCTGTCTACACCTCAGACTCCAAGAAGGTCGTGGATTACCTGATGCAGAATAAGACGGTCGTTCTGAATCTGGAGGGTGCCAAGGAACCGGATATCCGCCGCATCATCGATTTCGTTGTCGGCGCAGCTTATGCAATGCATGGCCGGATCCGCCCCATCGCAAACCAGACGTTCCTCATCATTCCGCAGAATGTGGGCTTTGACGGCGACAGCATCGTCGGCGAGCTGCAGGACAGCGGTCTGGTTTAAACACAAGTATTTCCGGAGGACAGAAGGGGAGAAAAACACGATATGTCGTATCTGGGGAAGGGGAGGACTGTGCCGGAATCCCAGCAGCTGTTAGAGGCGCACTGGGATGATCTGGCACGGCGCTCCGATCGGGACAATCGGCCGTATTTTTCGGCGTTTTACCCGCAGGAGGATCTTCAGGCGGCGGAGCGTATTGCAGCTGCAAACGGTGTGACGTGCACCGCTTGGGGCGGTACGGAGGGAACTGCACGGGTCATGTTCGGCTTTGCGCCGGAGTGGAGCGTGCCGGAGTTTCCGCAATTTCCGCTGACCTGTCTGACATTCCGCTGGCGTGGCGCAGAGAACCCGGGACATCGGGACTTTCTGGGCGCACTGATGGGATGCGATCTGGCACGGGAGACCGTCGGAGATATTCTGATTGCCGATGGGATTGCGCAGGTCTTTGTCTGCGTTCCGGCAGCCTCTGTGATTTTGCAGGAACTGCATCAGATCGGACGTGTCGGCGTGACCGTGACGGAAGATGATCCGGTCTGCTTGTCGGCGGAGACGGCGTACCTCCTGATCGAAGGTTCTGTCGCCTCGCTGCGGGCGGACGCAATTACGGCTCTGGTGACGAAACAGAGCCGGGAAAAAGCAGTGCTGCTCATTCGACAAGGCCGGCTGACCTGCCGTCACGCAGTGATCAATGCCCCTGCTGCACCCCTGCAAGTGGGAGATGTGTTCTCGATTCGTGGCTACGGAAAGTTCCGGCTGGCAGAGGACGGCGGACTCACCCGAAAGGGAAGACATCATATTACGATTCAAAAATATCAGTGAGAGGAGATCCCAAATGATTAGTGCAAGTGAAATCCACGAACTTCGGTTCGAAAAGGCTGCTTTTGGATATAAGCAGGAGGACATTGATGAATTTCTGAACCGCCTGGAACAGGAGGTCGCTGCCGCACAGCAGGAGCTGGACGACAGCCATAACAAGATTCAGGTGCTGGCGGATAAGGTTCGGGAGTACATGCGGGACGAGGACGCACTGAAGGATGCACTTCTGGGCGCCCAGAAGGAAGGTCACCGCATTGTTGCCGAGGCAAACGCACGTGCCGATGAGATCATTGCGCAGGCGCAGCAGAAAGCGGACGCAATGATGGACGAGGTGACTGTGCAGCACGATGCCCTCATTGAAAAGAATGAGGCAGAGATCGAGGAGGAGCACAAGAAGCTGGCCGCTGCCAGAAAGCAGGTCGCTGACTTCAAAAAGGCACTCTTCGACATGTACAAGGAACATCTGAGCATGCTCTCCGCAATGCCGGAAGAGGATGATACCACATTCGGCGTATCCGCAGAAGCTCCGGCAGACGACAGCACCGCAGAGGATGCTGCCCCTGCCGCAGCACCGGCAGCATCTGCAGCCGCAGATCCTTTTGCCGGCGCACAGTTCTCCGCCAAAACCATTCAGGGTGCTTATGACTCCCGTTTTGGCGACCTCGGTGCACTGGATTCCGAACACAAAGACTAATTTCAGGGAAAGGAGCGGCTTTTCCCGACGGGAAGAGCCGGAAGCAAGCTATGTCACAGGATTATAACAAAACCTTAAATCTGCCCAAGACAGATTTCCCCATGCGTGGAAACCTGCCCAAGCGTGAGCCGGATACTCTGCAAAAGTGGGAGACCGAGGATCTGTATGAAAAGATGATCGCCAAGAATGAGGGAAAGCCCCGTTACATTCTCCACGACGGCCCGCCCTATGCCAACGGCGAGATTCATCTGGGTACAGCGCTGAACAAGATGCTGAAGGATTTCATCATCAAGTATAAGAACATGAACGGTTTCTGCGCTCCCTACGTACCCGGCTGGGATACCCACGGACTGCCCATCGAGCTGAAGGCAATGAAGTCCATCGGTGTGGAAAATGGCGCAATTCCGCCGGTTGACCTGCGGAAGCACTGCCGTGATTTTGCCATGATGCATGTCAAGAATCAGATGGCACAGTTCAAGCGTCTGGGAAGCCTGGGACATTACTGCGATCCGTACCTGACCCTGAAGCCGGAGTATGAGGCTCGTCAGGTCGAGGTGTTCGGCGAGATGGCAAAGCGTGGCTATATGTACAAGGGATTGAAGCCGGTTTACTGGTGTCCGGACTGCAACACCGCACTGGCAGAAGCTGAGATTGAGTACGAGAACGATCCGTGCTACTCCATCTATGTCAAGTTCCAGGTAACCGATGACAAGGGTCTGTTCACCAAGCTGGGCGTCGACAAGAAGCAGATCTACTTCGTCATCTGGACAACCACTACCTGGACCATTCCGGGCAACCTGGCAATCTGCGTTGGTCCGGCATATGAGTACACACTGGTACATGCGGGTGATGAATATTACTGCATGGCAACCGAGCTGGTTTCCGCAACCATGAAGGCTGCCGGCATCACCGAATATGAGACCGTTGGTACTTTCATGGGCAGCGAGCTGGAGCACATGAAGACCAAGCACCCGCTGTACGATCGCCTTTCTCCGGTCATCGTGGGCGACCACGTCACACTGGAGAGCGGTACCGGCTGCGTACACACTGCACCGGGCTACGGCGTCGAGGACTTTGAGGTCTGCAAGAATTACGACGATATCGGCATTCTGGTCTGCGTAGACGACAAGGGCCGCCAGACCAAGGAGGCAGGCGAGTTCGAGGGCATGGATACCGACGAGGCAAACCGTGCCATTGCTGCAAAGCTGACCGAGGTCGGCGCAATGCTGGCAACCGAAAAGATCGTCCACCAGTATCCGCACTGCTGGCGCTGCCATAAGCCCATCATCTACCGTGCAACCGAGCAGTGGTTCTGTTCCGTCAACGGCTTTAAGGATGAGGCAATCAAGGCAATCGAATCCGTCAAGTGGATTCCGGAGTGGGGCGAAGAGCGCATCAAGGGCATGGTTCGTGACCGCAGCGACTGGTGCATCTCCCGTCAGAGAACATGGGGCGTACCGATCCCGATCATCTACTGCAAGTCCTGCAAAAAGCCCATCGTCAACGACACCACCATTCGTGATGTCGCCGCTCTGTTCCGCAAGGAGGGCGCTGATGCTTGGTGGACAAAGGATCTGTCGGAATTCCTGTCGCCGGAAGTACAGTGCGAGTGCGGCTGTAAGGAGTTCACCAAGGAATATGACATCATGGACGTCTGGTTCGACAGCGGTGTTTCCCACACCGCAGTCATGGAACAGTACGATTGCCTGCAGTGGCCGGCTGATCTGTATCTGGAGGGCGCTGACCAGTATCGCGGCTGGTTCCAGTCCTCTCTGCTGACCTCTGTGGTTTACAAGGGCAGCGCACCGTACAAGGCAGTCTGCACCCACGGCTGGGTCGTTGACGGCGAGGGACGCAAGATGTCCAAGTCGCTGGGCAACGGCATCATGCCGGATGAGATCGTCAAGCAGTACGGCGCAGATATCCTCCGCCTGTGGGTCGCTTCCTCGGATTACCATTCGGATATCCGCATCTCGAAGGCAATTCTGGGACAGCTCTCCGATGCCTACAAGAAGATCCGGAATACCGCAAGATTCATTCTGGGCAATCTGGGCAACGGCGACGGCTTCCATCCGGATCGTGACAGCGTGGCAGATGACCAGCTGCTGGAACTGGATCGCTGGGCACTGATGCGGTTGGATCGTGTCATCGAAAAGGTACACGAGGGCTATGAGGCATTCGATTTCCACATCGTATTCCATGCCATCCACAACTTCTGCACCACTGATCTGTCCAACTTCTATCTGGACATCATCAAGGATCGCCTGTACTGCGAGAAGGAGGATTCGCTGGAGCGCCGTGCTGCACAGACCACCATGTACCGCATTCTCAGCGCAATCACCCGTCTGATTGCACCGATCCTCTCCTTTACTGCAGAAGAGATCTGGTCTTATCTGCCCCACGCAGCTTCCGACGATGCACAGAGCGTGTTCCTCAATGAGATGCCCAAGACCAGCGGCATTTCCGAGGGCGAGGCATTCCTGGAAAAGTGGAATCTGATCTATCAGACCCGTCTGGAAGCAAACAAGGTGCTGGAAGAAAAGCGCAACGAGAAGCTGATCGGCAAGTCTCTGGAGGCATGCGTGACCATCGCTGTTGCCGACGAAAAGCAGTACGAGACTCTGTCTGCTGCGGCAGATGTGCTGGCAAAGGTGCTCATCGTTTCGGAAGTGCGTGTGGAAAAGACAGAGAGCGGCGAGACCACCTATACTGTCACCCGTGCAGAGGGCGGCAAGTGTGAGCGCTGCTGGATGTACCTCAAGAGCGTCGGCACAAACGCAGAGCACCCGACACTGTGCGCACGCTGTGCCGCAGTGATCGCACAGTCCTAAGCGATAGGAGGAGCAACGAGTGCTGATTGCTTCTTTGCTGGGGATTCTTCTGCTCGCCGGCGCAGACCAGCTCATTAAATACTGGGCGGTGACGCAGCTCCAGCCGGTAGGCGAAAAGCCGTTTCTGCACTTCGGTGATTTTCAGATTCTGGGCTTCCGCTATCTGGAAAATGACGGCGCTGTGTTCAGCAGCTTTTCCGGCATGCGCTGGCTGCTGATCGTCTTTACCTCCCTGATGATGGTGGCGTGTCTGATCTATCTGATTCGGGAGTACCGGAAATCCAAGCTGCTGACGGCAAGCCTGACACTGATCATCGGCGGCGGCATCGGCAACCTGATCGACCGGATTTTTCGGGACGGTCTGGTGGTGGACTACCTGGATGTGAAGCTGTTTCACTTCGCCGTGTTCAACTTTGCGGATTGCTGCGTGGTCGTCGGCGTTGTGCTGCTGGCGTGGTACCTGCTGTTCGGCGAACGCCGGCAGAAACCAGCGGAAAAACAGGAGTCGAAGAATGCCTGAACATGTAACTTTTACGGTACCGGAGGAGTCCGCCGGCGAACGTCTGGACAAGTGGCTTGCCGCACCGGAGCGTGATCTGCAAATGACACGTTCGGCAGTGCAATTGTGCATGGAACAGCAGGCGGTGCTGGTGAACGGAACGCCGGTTCCCAAAAACTACCGCCAGCGTGGCGGCGATGTCATCGAGATCACCCTGCCGGAACCGGAGCCGCTGACGCTGGAGCCGGAGAACATTCCGCTGGATATCGTCTATGAGGACGCCGACCTGCTGGTGGTGAATAAACCCAAGGGCATGGTGGTGCACCCCGCACCCGGCCATGCCACCGGAACGCTGGTGCATGCGCTGCTGTATCACTGCGGCGACCAGCTCTCCGGCATCAACGGTGTCATTCGTCCCGGCATCGTTCACCGCATCGACCGCAACACCAGCGGGCTGCTGATGGTGGCGAAAACCGATGCGGCGCACCAGTCCCTGTCTGCGCAGATTCAGGCGCACTCGTTCACACGGGAGTATCAGGCAGTGGCGGTGGGACGCTTTCGGGAGCCGTCGGGTACCATTGATGCCCCCATCGGCAGGCATCCGGTGGATCGAAAGAAAATGTGCGTGACCCAAAAGAATTCCAAGCGGGCGGTGACGCACTACGAAACGATTTTGGCGTACCAAAAGGCAACCCATCTGCGGCTGCGGCTGGAAACCGGACGCACCCATCAGATTCGGGTGCATCTGGCGTATCTGGGGCATCCGGTGCTGGGGGATGACGTCTACGGAAAGCCTTACCCGGGGCTGGAGGGACAGTGCCTGCATGCGGCAAAAATCGGATTCGTTCACCCTACAACAGGGCAGTATCTGGAATTCGAAAGCCCGCTTCCCGACTATTTCCGGCGGGTGCTGCGGCAGCTTCGCACCTGAGGAAAAAAGGAGTGCTGTTGTATGAAACGATTGGATACCACGTTGCTGATGACAGATCTGGACGGCACATTGCTGCCGTCCACAAAAGAGATCCTGCCGGAGGAGCTGGAGGCAATCCGGCAGTTTCGGCAGCAGGGCGGAAAGTTTGCCATTGCGACCGGGCGCACCCTGCAGGCGGCGCAGCGCTATCTGGATCGGGTGCAGGCGGATGTTCCGGTGATCCTGTTCAACGGCGCCGGCATTTATGATCCGGTTTCCGGCACGATGCTGGATACGGAGTCCCTGCCGGAAGAGGAAGCGTTTCAGATGACCCGGCGGGTGCTGGAGGCATTTCCGGAGGTTTCTGCAGAGATTCTGTGTGCGGACGGCACCTATGTGCCACGGATGACAGAGTACGAGCGGGAACATCTGGAGATCTGTCGGGTAGAGCCGGTTCTGCTGCCGCTGGAAGAGATTCCCCGCGGGGAATGGCTCAAGGTGCTGTTTGCCATTGCGCCGGAGCACATGCCGGAATTGACGGCGTTTATTCAGGGGCAGGGCTGGCAGGAACACGCTGATTTTATGCAGTCCGAGGCACGCTTCTATGAGATGCTGCCAAAGGGCGTGACCAAGGGCAGCGCCCTCCGGAAATACCGGCGCTTGTGCCACATGGAGGAATTCCGAATCGTGGCAGCAGGCGATTTTGACAACGATTTGGAGATGCTCTGTGCCGCTGACATCGGGGCGTGTCCGTCCAACGCACAGCCGTGTGTGAAAGAAGTTGCGAACATCCAGCTGACGCAGTCTTGTGAGACTCATGCGATTGCTGAGCTGATCGCACGTATTATGACTGACCTGTAAACAGGTTGCATATCCAACAAATTGGAGGTTCCTAGAATGGATGAAATGACCAAAAAGCAACTGCAGGCGATTGCCTGCCGTGTGAGAATGGGTGTCATCGAGGGCACTTATCACGCAAAATCCGGCCATCCGGGCGGATCTCTTTCCATCAGCGACACGCTGACCTATCTGTATTTTGCAAAAATGCACGTAGATCCGAAGAATCCGGAGATGCCGGATCGGGATCGTTTTGTCCTCTCCAAGGGACACTGCGCACCGGCACTGTATGCAACGCTGGCAGAGCGTGGTTTCTTTGACAAGGAGGAACTGAAATCCCTGCGCCACATCGGCGCAATGCTGCAGGGACATCCGTGTATCCACATTCCCGGTGTGGACATGTCCAGCGGCTCTCTGGGACAGGGCATCTCCGCAGCGTGCGGTATGGCGCTGGCTGCCAAGATCGACAACGCACCCTATCGGGTCTACACCGTTCTGGGTGACGGCGAGATCGAAGAGGGTCAGGTCTGGGAGGCTGCAATGTTCGCAGCACAGTACCGGCTGGATTCTCTGGTTGCCATCGTGGACAACAACGGCCTGCAGATCGACGGCAAGCTGAGCGATGTCTGCTCGCCGGAGCCGATTCCGGAGAAGTTCGAGGCATTCGGCTGGCACGTGATCCGCATGGATGCCCACGATTTCGATTCCATCGAGGCAGCAATGCAGGAGGCAGAAACCATCGTCGGCAAGCCGGTTGCCATCATTCAGAAGAGTGTCAAGGGCAAGGGCGTTTCCTTTATGGAAAATCAGGTCGGCTGGCACGGCAAGGCTCCCAACGATGCGGAATACGTACAGGCAATGGCTGAACTCACAGCACAGCTGAAGGAACTGGAGGGTTAAACAATGGCAGAGATGCAGAAGAAAGCAACAAGAGAGAGCTACGGCGAAGCACTTCGGGATCTCGCTGAGAAGTATCCGGAACTGGTGGTTCTGGACGCCGATCTGGCTGCCGCAACCAAGACCGGAATCTTTAAGAAGGCATATCCGGAGCGGTTCTTTGACTGCGGTATCGCCGAGGCAAATATGATGGGCGTTGCAGCCGGTCTGGCAGCCTCCGGAAAAATCCCGTTCGCCAGCACATTTGCCATGTTTGCCGCCGGAAGAGCTTACGAGATCGTCCGCAACTCCATTGGCTATCCCCACCTGAACGTCAAGATCGGTGCGACCCATGCGGGAATCTCCGTGGGCGAGGACGGTGCAACCCATCAGTGCAACGAGGATATCGCACTGATGCGCACCATTCCGGGCATGACCATTCTCAATCCGGCAGACGATGTGGAGGCAAAGGCAGCTGTAGAAGCAGCCATCCGGTACGAGGGTCCGGTTTACCTGCGCTTCGGCAGACTGGCAGCGCCGATCTTCAACGATCCGGCAACCTATCAGTTCACCATCGGCAAGGGAATCACCCTGCGGGAGGGCAGCGACCTGACACTGGTTGCCACCGGTCTGATGGTTTCCGAGTCCCTCAAGGCTGCGGAACTGCTGGAGGCCGAGGGCATTCACGCACGTGTACTGAACATTCATACCATCAAGCCGCTGGATGAAGAGCTGATCTGTCAGGCAGCATCGGAAACCGGTCTGCTGGTAACTGTAGAAGAACACAGCATCATCGGCGGTCTGGGCGGCGCTGTGGCAGAAGCTGTCACCAAGTCCTGTCCGGTACCGGTGGTTCGCATTGGTGTCAACGACGAATTCGGTTACTCCGGTCCGGCAGTAGAACTGCTGAAGAAGTTCGGTTTGTGCGCAGACAACATTGCCGCAGTGGCAAAGAAAGCATTTGCAGAAAAGAAGTAATCGTACCTTACAATCCATATCAATGTGAAAAGCAGGCGTTTCTCATCATCTTAAACGCCTGCTTTTTTTAAAATATGCGATAAAATGCGCGAAGGGAGAAGATGAGGATGGAAACAAAAACAAAAGGAAAAAAACTGCAAACCGTACAGCGGCTGTTTCTCTATTTCATGATGGCCGCAGTCATTGGGTGGTGCTATGAGGTCTTTCTGGAAGTGGTTGTGTATCACTGGGGATTCCATAACCGGGGCGTGCTGTTTGGCCCGTATTGTCCGGTTTACGGTGTAGGGATGCTGGCTTTTCTCATCTGTTTTGGAAAATTTGTACAGATGCCCATGCGCTGGAGCGTTCGCTGGATGCGTCCGATTTTAATTTTCCTGGGATGCGGCGCTGTGGCCACTGGAATCGAACTGATCGCCAGCTACCTGCTGGAATGGACAACCGGCAGCTGGCCGTGGCAGACTTATGCTGATTATGCGTGGAATTTCCAGGCCAGAATTGCACTTTCTCCGTCAGTGCGGTTTGGAATCGGCGGTGTCCTGTTTTTGTATTTGCTGCGGCCGCTGTTTGCTAAAATCACAGGCTGGATGTCGGAAAAAGTGCTGGCATGGGTGAGCGGCATTGCAGCAGCAGTACTCGGAATCGATCTGGTTGCAACCATACTTTTTGCTGTTTTTTCGTGAAAGTTTTCGCCAAATTTGCATAAACTAGCTTTGAGGTGAAAATGCTATGGTTTGTACGCTGGAGGAACTGCGCAGCAAGGATGTGATCAACGTGGTGGACGGGGAGAATCTGGGGCGTGTGGACGATCTGGAGGTAGATGCGGAAACCGCAGCCGTGACTGCGCTCATTCTCTACGGCAGACCACGCCTGCTGGGGCTGTTCGGGTCGCGGGATAACTGCGTCATCGGATTCCGGCAGATTCGTCTGATCGGCAGGGATGTGATTCTGGTGGAGCTGGGAACTGCGGGAACGTATACAAAATGCACAAAAATTAAACCGTAAGCATCCGAAAAATCTACACTGCAAAACTTGACCAAGTCCGTCGGTTTTGGTATAATAAAAAGGCAGTTCGCACGCCTGCCTTGGAATCTGCGGGTGCTTTTCCGGAATCTGGAAGAGTTGCAGGTTCGATAAGGGCGGCGGAGGAAGCAAAACCATTTTATTTAGGAGGACTACACAATGGGCGTAGTATCAATGAAGCAGCTCTTGGAAGCTGGCGTACACTTTGGTCATCAGACCAGAAGATGGAACCCGAAAATGGCTCCGTACATTTTCACCGAGCGGAACGGTATCTATATTATCGATCTGCAGAAAACCGTAAAGAAGCTGGACGAAGCTTACATGTTCGTTCGTGATCTGGCAGCACAGGGCGAGTCCGTTCTGTTTGTCGGCACAAAGAAGCAGGCTGGTGATTCCATCAAGGAAGAGGCTACCCGTGCCGGTGCGTACTATGTAAATGCACGTTGGCTGGGCGGTATGATGACCAACTTCACCACCATTCAGAGAAGAATCAAGCGTCTGGAACAGCTCCACGAGATGGAGACCGACGGCACATTCGATCTGCTGCCGAAGAAGGAAGTCGGCAAGCTGCAGCTGGAAATCGAAAAGCTGGAGAAGTTCCTGGGCGGTATCAAGGATATGAAGAAGCTGCCGGGCGCTCTGTTCATCGTTGACCCCCGCAAGGAGCGCATCGCTGTTGCTGAGGCAAAGAAGCTGAACATTCCGATCATTGCAATCGTAGACACCAACTGCGATCCGGATGAGATCGATTATGTAATTCCGGGTAACGATGACGCAATCCGTGCCGTAAAGCTGATCGCTGGCGTTATGGCTGATGCAATCATCGAGGGCCGTCAGGGCGCAGATGCAGAAGCAGCAGAAGCTGCTGAGGCAGACGCAGCAGCTGCAGAAGAGGCAGCTGAATAAGGTTCGCAGATCCTGCGGACACATTAAGACAGAAAATGTGACCGAATATGTAGTGCTTGTCATGGCATATTCGGTTTTTCTGAAAGAAAGAAAATTCTAGGGAGGAATCATCCAATGGCTAATTTTACAGCAAAAGATGTTAACGAACTGCGTAAGTCCACCGGTGTTGGCATGATGGACTGCAAAAAGGCTCTGACCGAAGCAGACGGCAACGTAGAGAAGGCAATTGAGCTGCTGCGTGAAAAGGGTCTGGCAACACAGGCAAAGAAGGCTGGCCGTGTTGCAGCAGAGGGTATGGTTGTTGCAAAGGTAAATGCAGACAATACCGTAGGCTGCGTTGTCGAGGTAAACTCCGAGACAGACTTCGTTGCAAATACCGATGAGTTCAAGGCATTTGTCAATCAGGTTGCAGATACCATCATTGAGAAGAATCCGGCTGACGTAGAGGCACTGAAGGCTACTACCGTTGCTGGCGGCACAATGACCGTTGACGAAGCACTGCAGGAACTGTTCCTGAAGATTCGTGAGAACCTGCAGATCCGTCGTTTCGTTCGTCTGGAAGGCGTTCTGGTACCGTATATCCACGGCGGCGGAAAGATCGGCGTTATGGTTCGTGCAGAGTCTCCGGCTGGCGCAACTCCGGAAGTTCTGACCGTTGCTAAGGACTGCGCACTGCAGGTTGCAGCAATGAACCCGCCGTACCTGAAGCGTGAGGACGTTCCGGCTTCTGTTCTGGACGAAGAGAAGAAGATCGTTCTGGCACAGATGGCAGAAGACCCGAAGATGGCAAGCAAGCCGGATCAGGTTAAGGAAAAGATCGCAGCTGGTAAGGTTGGCAAGTACTACGAAGAGAACTGCCTGCTGGAGCAGCCTTTCGTAAAGGAGCCGAAGGTTTCCGTTCAGGAGCACGTGGCAAGCGTTGCCAAGGCAGCTGGCACCTCTATTGCAATCGCTGAATTCGTTCGTTTCGAGCGCGGCGAGGGCATCGAGAAGAAGGCAGACAACTTTGCAGAAGAAATTGCAAGCATGATCAAGTAAATCTTTCTGCCGGAAATCAGAAACAAAAATGGGAGCATGGCGAGAGTCATGCTCTTTTTTTGATTTTTTCCCGGAAATGGCTTTACATTTCGTGAAAAATAGTGTAAAATAAAAGCAGGAGATTTGTGTGTCCGAAAGCAGCGCTGCATTCGGACGGAGAATCATCTGGAACGAGAACGTAGGAAAGGAATTGGAAGCATGGAACCAAAATACAAGCGTGTACTTCTGAAGTTGAGCGGTGAGGCTCTTGCCGGCCCGAAAAAGACCGGTTTGGATATGGATACGATTCGTCCGATCTGCGAGAGCATCAAGCATTGTGTGGATGCCGGTGTGCAAATCGGCATCGTCGTAGGAGGCGGAAACTTCTGGCGCGGACGCTCAAGTCAGAATATGGACAGAACACGTGCAGACCACATTGGAATGCTTGCAACCACGATGAATGCACTGGCAGTGGCTGATGTGCTGGAATCGCTGGGACTGGAGGTTCGTGTGCAGACTGCCATCAGCATGCAGCAGATCGCAGAGCCGTACATCCGCAACCGTGCGATCTCTCACCTGAAAAAGGGAAGAGTCGTCATCTTTGGCTGCGGCACGGGAAGTCCGTTTTTCTCCACCGATACGGCGGCAACCCTGCGTGCCGTGGAGATCGAGGCAGACATCCTGCTGAAAGCAACCATGGTGGACGGTGTATATGACAAGGATCCCCATAAGTTCGATGACGCTGTGCGCTATACCCGCCTGACATTCAGCGACGTGCTCAACAGCGCTCTTCAGGTCATGGACAGCACCGCTGCCTCCATGTGCCGGGATAACGAAATGCCCATGCTGGTATTCGATCTGAGCCGTCCGGAAAATATTTACGATGCAGTGATGGGCAAGGAAATCGGAACCGTCGTTGCCGAATAAGCCCTTTGAAAACCGTTCAAAAGAGAGGAAAAAAGAAATGAAAGCATTACTGAATGAAACTGAAGATAAGATGAAGAAGTCCGTTGCACGTCTGGAACACGAGTTCACCACCATTCGTGCAGGCCGTGCCAATCCGGCAGTTCTGGAGCCGGTTGTGGTAGATTACTATGGCGTGCCCACCCCCATCCAGCAGATGGCAGCTGTTTCCGTTTCGGAGGCTCGCATTCTGGTGATCCAGCCGTGGGACGCTTCGACCCTGAAGGCAATCGAAAAGGCAATTCTGGCTTCGGACATCGGCATTACTCCGACCAACGACGGCAAGGTGCTGCGTCTGGCATTTCCGCAGCCCACAGAGGACCGCAGAAAGGAACTCTGCAAGAGCATCAAGAAGCTGGGAGAAGAGGCAAAGGTCGCTGTCCGCAACGTGCGCCGGGACTCCATCGAAAAGCTGAAGGCAAAGAAAAAGGCTTCGGAGCTGACCGAGGACGAGGTCAAGGATGGCGAGAAGAAGATCCAGAATCTGACCGATAAGTACTGCGCTTCCGTAGACCAGCTGGTTTCCGAGAAGGAAAAGGAAATCATGAGCATCTGACGAGATAGGAGCTGATCGAAATGGCGCTGCCATTTTTGAAAAAGTCCCCCCCGAAAACTACTGCTGCCGGACTGCCGGAGAATCTGCCGCAGCACATCGGCTTTATTATGGACGGCAATGGCCGCTGGGCAACCAAGCGTGGGATGCCCCGTAAGTTCGGCCATCGGGAGGGCGCAAAAAATTTCCACGATATCACACGGTACTGTCGCTCCATCGGCATCCGCAACATCTCTTTCTACGTGTTCTCCACCGAAAACTGGAAGCGACCGCAGGAGGAAGTGGATGCGATCATGAATCTGCTGTGGGAATATCTGAACGACTGTGACGAATACCTGGAACAGGAAGTTCGTATGATTTTCATTGGAGATAAGAGCCGCCTGCCGGAGCGGATCGCCAAGCGCATGGTGGAACTGGAACAGGATTCCGCCAAGTATGACAAGATGAACCTGATCCTCGCCATCAATTATGGCGGACGGGATGAGCTGAAGCATGCGGCGCAGCTGATCGCACAGGAAGTGAAGGACGGCAAGCTGGAGGCAGCGGACATCACTGAACAGACCATCGCAGACCATCTCTATACCGCCGGACTGCCGGACGTGGATCTGCTGATTCGTCCCAGCGGTGAGCTGCGGCTCTCCAACTTCCTGATCTGGCAGTGTGCCTATGCGGAGTACTATTTCACCAATGTCCTCTGGCCGGATTTCAATCGGGAGGAACTGAACAAAGCTCTTGTCGATTTTTCCACACGGGGAAGACGATTCGGAGGCGTTTAAACCATGAAAGTTCGTATTATTTCTGGCGTGGTGGGCGGTATTCTGGCAGTTTTGATTCTGCTGCTGCACAAGACGTTTGTATTCCCTCTTGCCATTGCGGCGCTGACCTGCATTGCCCTGTTTGAACTGTGCCGGGCAGGAAAATGCCTGCACTGCCGCATTTCCGTGGGTGCCGGTATGCTCTACGGCGCAGTGATGCCGTTCCTCTGTTACTACGGCAATGCTTCTGCCATGACGGGAATCGCATTCCTGTGCGTCATGGCGATGTTCCTGGAGATGGTGCTGCTGCACAAGCACGTGCGCTGTCAGGAGGTACTCTTTGTGGCAGTGGTGAGCCTTTTGGTGACGGCATCCTTTGACATGCTGATCTCGCTGCTCCACGGAAGCGCCTATGGCTTGGCGTGCGTGATTCTGGCACTCTGTTCGGCGTGGATCTCGGATACCGGCGCATACTTTTCCGGAACATTTCTGGGCAAGCACAAGCTCTGTCCGGAGATCAGCCCGAAGAAAACCGTGGAGGGATTTTTCGGCGGCATCATTGCCGATATTGCGGTAATGATCGTTTTCGCCCTGATCTGCCACCTGATTACCGGCGCACACGTCCACTATCTCTGGCTGACATTCGCTGCCATTCTTTGCGCTGTCATCAGCGTGCTGGGCGACCTGAGTGCCTCGGTGCTGAAGCGGCAGCAGGGACTGAAAGACTTTGGCAACATCATGCCCGGTCACGGTGGTGTGATGGATCGGTTTGACAGCGTGCTGCTCACCATTCCCGCATTCTATGCGCTGGAATGCCTGTATCCCATTTTTTATTGAGGATGAATCAGCCTGTCGCATGACAAAATATAAGGCAAGCTTTTTAGAAACACACGATGTAGAGGCAGATCAGAATGAGAAGCTTTTCTGCATCGTGTGTTGTACTGTACGCTGGAAGGAAGGCAGTACGTCTGCCAAGCGGAAAGGAATTTTGACATATGGAGAAGAAACAGATTTCCATTCTCGGCTCCACGGGTTCCATTGGAACACAGACGCTGGAGGTGGCACAGGCACACGGCATGGGCGTCTATGCCCTTGCTGCCCATCATAACATCAGGCTGCTGGAACAGCAGGTGCGGCAGTTCCGCCCGAAAAAGGTCTGCATCTACGAGGAGGGACAGTATGCCAAGCTGCGGGAACAGCTGGCGGATCTTCCGGTGCAGGTGCTCTGCGGAATGGAGGGGCTGTGCGAGATCGCCGGCGACACCCATGCGGATATTCTGGTGAATGCCGTAGTCGGTATGGTGGGACTCCTTCCCACGCTGACGGCGATCTCTGCCGGATTGGACATTGCGCTGGCAAATAAGGAGACACTGGTTGCCGGCGGTTCGCTGGTCATGGAACAGGCGGCGAAAAAAGGCGTTGCCATCTATCCCGTGGACAGCGAGCACTCCGCAATTTTTCAGTGCCTGCAGGGCAATCGGCGGGAACAGCTGCATAAGATTATTCTGACAGCCTCCGGCGGGCCGTTCTTTGGCAGGACACGGGAGGAGCTGGCGAACGTCACCGTTGCCGACGCTCTGAACCACCCCAACTGGAGCATGGGCAATAAGATCACCATTGACTCTGCCACCCTGATGAACAAGGGTCTGGAGTTTATCGAGGCGAAGTGGCTCTTCGACCTGACACCGGATCAGATCGAGATCGTGGTGCACCGTCAGAGCGTGGTGCACTCCGCCGTGGAGTATCAGGACTGCTCTGTCATCGCCCAGCTTGGCGTACCGGATATGAAGATTCCCATTCAGTACGCCCTGCTGTACCCGGAGCGGATGCCCTGCCCCACAAAGCGGCTGTCCCTGACGGATTACGGTACGCTCACCTTTGAGAAGCCGGATCCGGAGACGTTCACCTGTCTGAAGACGGCCATCGCCGCAATTACCGCCGGGGGGACGGCACCGTGTATTGTCAACGGTGCCAACGAAGTGGCAGTTGCAGCATTTCTGGCGGGGAAGATCGGATTTCTGGACATCGGCGCACTTTCGCAGCGTGCCATGGAGTCCATTGAGAGAACGGAGATCACTTGTTACGAGGATGTGATTGCAGCCGACACCAAGGCACGGGAGTTTGTCCGCAGTGCCATTTCGAAATAAGAAAGGACACCAGCCATGCAGCATATTGTAACGCTTTTGATTGCGATTCTCATTTTCGGGTTGATTATTGGGATTCATGAGTTCGGACATTTTATCGTGGCGAAGCTGAACCATATTCAGGTTAACGAGTTCGCCATCGGTATGGGACCGAAGCTCCTGCACTTTCGGAAAGGGGAGACAACGTATTCCCTGCGTCTGTTTCCCATCGGCGGATTCTGCTCCATGGAGGGAGAGGATCAGTCCAGCGAAAATCCCAACGCATTCGAAAAAAAGGCAGTCTGGCGCAGAATGCTGGTGGTGCTTGCCGGAGCGTTTATGAATCTGGTGCTGGGCTTTGTGCTGATCGCAGTTCTGCTGTGCACCTCCACGAAAATTCCGTCCACAGTGATTGCGAGGTTTGCGGAGACGACAAACTCCGCCGGCGAAACAGTCACCGCTGCCGAGAGCGAGCGCTCCGGCTTGCAGGTGGGCGATAAGATCGTCGCCATTGACGGCAGCCACATTCTTTCCGCCACCGATCTGATCTACAAGTTACAGACCACGGAGACCGATTCCTACGATGTGACGGTAAAGCGTGACGGGGCACGTGTGGTCGTCGAGAACGTGAAATTCCACAACGACAACACAGACGGACTGCTGGACTTTGCCGTGGAGGGCAAGTCCAAAAATCCTGTGAACGTCGTCACCTACGCTGCCAAGGATACGGCAGCCACAGCGAAACTGATCTGGATGTCGCTGGTGGAGCTGGTCAGCGGAAAATATAGCCTGCAAGACCTCTCCGGTCCGGTGGGTACAGTGAGCGTCATCGAACAGGCGGCATCCAGCGGCAAGAATCTGCTGGAACGGGTGCAGTCGGTAATGAACCTGACCATTTTCATTACGGTAAACGTGGGTGTGTTCAACCTGCTGCCCATCCCCGGACTGGACGGCAGCCGGTTTGTCTTTTTGCTGGTCGAGGCGATTCGCCGGAAGCCTGTGCCCAAAAACCGTGAGGCAATGGTGCATCTGATCGGTATGGCAGCGCTGTTCCTGCTGATGATTCTGGTAACGGTGCAGGATATCACACGCTTTTTCCGATGAGGAGGAGAAGAACCATGAGAAATGTAAAACCGGTTTCCGTCGGCAGCTGCACGCTGGACGGGAAACATATCTATATCCAGTCCATGCTGAACACACGCTCTGACGATATCGCCGGAAGCGTGGCGCAGGCAGTGGCACTGGAACAGGCGGGGTGCGAGATCGTGCGTGCGGCAATTCCGGACAAATCCGCCATTGCGCTGATTCCCGCCATCAAGGAGAAGATCTCCATTCCGCTGGTGGCAGACATCCACTTCGACTATCGGCTGGCGCTGGAAGCAGCTGCAGCCGGAATCGATAAGATTCGCATCAATCCCGGAAACATCGGGAGCATGGAGCGGGTGCGTGCTGTGGTAAAGGCATGTCAGGCACGGAAGATTCCCATTCGCATCGGCGTTAACTCCGGCTCGCTGGAAAAGGAGATTCTGGCGAAGTACGGCGCACCCACAGCGGAGGCGCTGGTGGAGAGCGCCATGGGTCACGTGCGGATGCTGGAGGCGTGCGACTTCGATGACATTGTAATTTCTATGAAGTCCTCAGATGTCAATACCATGATCGAGGCGTACCGTCTTTGTGCGCAGCAGTGCAACTATCCGCTGCACCTCGGTGTGACAGAGGCCGGCACAGAGCGCATGGGACTCATCAAGTCCGCCATCGGCATCGGAACGCTGCTGCATGACGGCATTGGCGAAACCATTCGTGTCTCCCTCACAGAGGATCCGGTGCGGGAGATCAAGGCAGCGCAGGACATCCTCAAGTGTATCGGAAAGCGTGGCGGGCCGCAGATCGTGTCCTGTCCCACCTGCGGCAGAACCCGAATTGATCTGGTCAAAACCGCCAAGGAAGTGGAAGCAGCGCTGGAGCATGTGGAAAAGGACATCAAGGTTGCTGTCATGGGCTGCGTCGTCAACGGCCCCGGCGAAGCACGGGAAGCTGATATCGGCATTGCCGGCGGGGATGGCTGCGCCGTGCTGTTCCGCAAGGGGACGGTGCTGCGAAAGGTGGCAGAAGAGGAGATCGTGCCGGAGCTGCTGGCAGAAATTGAAAAGCTTTAGGAGTTGAAAAAATGGAGTTGAATTTTGCGGCATTTTTGGAAGAGTATGTGCCGGTGCTGCCGGATTCGCTACAGGACGGTATCTTGCAGCGCATGACATATTCGGAGAATTTGACGAAAATTTCGTTTTATGTGCATTTCCCGCATCTGGTGCTGGCGCAGGATCTGCTGGCATTGGAGCACGAGCTGGAAATTCGGCTGGAGATTCACTCGGTACGGCTGCACCCCCGATTTGCACCGGAGCTTTTCTCGCTGGAGTACTTTGCCGATCTGGTGGTCTTTCTCAAACGGGAGATGACCGTGGTCAACGGCTTTATCAATGATGCTGATGTTTCTATGGACGAGGACACGCTGCACATTACCCTGCACAACGGCGGATACGACATTCTGGAGAAGTATCATGTGGCGGATTATTTTTCCGGCATGCTGGAACAGATGTTCTCCCGCAGGTTCCACGTGGTGTTCCACGGCGCTGCCAGCGTGACAGAGGAGGAATTTCAGGCAATCATCGACAAGGCGGAGCAGGCGCTGCCCAAGCACGACGCCCAGTTCCAGCAGTCCGCAGCCGCTCCCGCTACAGGCGGTGCAGCTGCCAAGGCACCTAAACCTGTGGCGCAGAGTGTTGCCATGAACGAGAGCATCTCCGGTATTGTGCCGGACAGTGCTGTCCTCATCAAGGGACGGCAGATTCGGGATGTGCCCATGCCCATTCGGGAGGCAGTGGAAGTGCAGGGACAGCGTGTCGTGGTGATGGGCGATGTCTTTGACATGGAATCCCGTGAGGTGCGTGGGGAACGCACGGTCATGACGTTCCAGATCACAGACGGCACGTACTCCGTCCTGATGAAGCTCTTTGACTCCACCGAAAACCTTTCCAAGCTGCCGCTGGGGGACATCAAAAAGGGCAGCACCCTCCTGGTGCTGGGACGCATCGATTACGACTCATTCGCCCGGGAGGACGTGCTGAAACCGGACTCCATTGTCATGGTCAAGCGGAAGCGGAAGATGGACAACGCACCGGTAAAGCGTGTGGAGCTGCATTGCCATACCAATATGTCCCAGATGGATGCTGTCACGCCCTGCGCCAAGCTGGTGGAGCGTGCCCACGAATGGGGACATCCGGCGATCGCCATCACTGACCACGGTATCGCACAGGCATTTCCGGATGCGATGAACGCATGGCGTGGGTTCAAGGACAAGGATTTCAAGGTGATTTTCGGATGCGAGGCATACGTGGTCAACGATCTGGATCGCCAGCTTATCATCGACGAGCCGGGGAATCGGACGTTGCAGGACGAGATCATCATCTTCGACGTGGAGACCACCGGACTCAGTCCCGCCAACGACCGTCTGACGGAAATCGGCGCAGTAAAAATGCGTGGGATGCAGGTGGTGGACACTTTCGGCATCATGGTCAATCCGGAGCGCAAAATCCCGGAGAACATCGTGGAACTGACCGGCATTACTGATGCCATGGTGCAGGATGCGCCCAGGGAGGCGGAGGCGCTCCGGAAGTTCATGGAATTCTGCGGGGAGAATCCGGTACTGGTGGCACACAACGCCCGATTCGATACCTCGTTTGTCCGCAATGTCTGCCAGCGCCACAACATCGACTTTTCGTTTGCCACATTGGATACGCTGATTTTGTGCAAGGCGATGCTGCCCAACATGTCCCGCCATAAGCTGGACGGCGTGGCAAAGGCGCTGAAGCTCGGCAAGTTCGATCATCACCGTGCCACAGACGATGCGCAGATGCTGGCGAAAATCTATAAGGAACTGGTGAGCCGGCTCATCCAGACCAAGAAAGCAGCGCTGCTCTCCGACCTGAACACCAAGACGCAGGAAATTGATGTCAAAAAGCTGAAGTCCTATCACCAGATCATTTTGGTGCGGAACAACATCGGACTGAAAAATCTGTACAAGCTCATCTCCTACGGCCACATCGAGTGTTTCTACCGGAAGCCCCTGATTCCCAAGTCAGTGCTGATGCAGCACCGGGAGGGCCTGATTTTCGGCAGCGCCTGCGAGGCAGGCGAGCTGTTTCGGGCGATGGTGGAGGAGAAGTCCCACGAGGAACTGGTGAAGCTGGCGAAGTTCTACGACTATCTGGAGATCCAGCCCGTTGGTAACAACGCCTTCATGATCCGCAATGGCACCGCTCCCAATGTGGAGACACTTCGGGATTATAACCGGCGCATTGTGGCGCTGGGCGACGAGCTGGGGATTCCGGTCTGTGCCACCTGCGACGTGCACTTCATGGACAAGGAAGATGCCATCTACCGTGAGATCTTGCAGGCAGGGCAGGGATACGACGACGCAAAGTTCCAGCCGCCCCTGTATCTGCGCACCACAGAGGAGATGCTGGAGGAGTTCGCCTACCTCGGCGAGGAAAAGGCGTACGAGATCGTGGTCACCAACACCAATGCCGTTGCCGACCAGATTGAGAAAATCCAGCCGTTCCCCAACGGCACCTTCACCCCCACCATCGACGGTGCGGAGGAGGATTTGGTGAACATCACCACCACCAAGGCAAAGGAGATCTACGGCGATCCTATGCCGGAACTGGTGGAAAAGCGCCTGAACCGGGAGCTTTCCTCCATCATCAAGCACGGCTTCTCCGTGCTGTATATCATCGCCCAGAAGCTGGTATGGGACAGCGTGGCGCACGGCTATCAGGTCGGCTCCCGTGGTTCTGTCGGCTCGTCCTTTGTGGCATCCATGGCAGGTATCTCCGAGGTAAATCCCCTTGCGCCCCACTATGTCTGCCCCAAGTGCAAGCACAGCGAATTTATCACAGACGGCAGCGTCGGCTCCGGCTTTGACCTGCCGCCAAAGAACTGTCCGAACTGCGGGACGGAGATGAACCGGGACGGCCACGACATCCCGTTCGAAACCTTCGACGGCGACAAGGCGCCGGATATCGACCTGAACTTCTCCGGCGAGTACCAGTCCTCCGCCCATCGTTATACGGAGGAGCTGTTCGGACGGGACAACGTGTTCAAGGCGGGAACCATCGCCGCCGTTGCCGACAAGACGGCTTACGGCTATGTCAAAAAGTATCTGGAAGAACGGGGCCTGGAGTACAGTCCCACGGAGATCAACCGCCTTGCCATTGGCTGTACCGGCATCAAACGAACCACCGGTCAGCACCCCGGCGGCATGGTCGTTGTCCCCAGCGACTATGATGTCTATGACTTCACGCCGGTACAGCATCCGGCGGACGATGCGGAGTCGGACATCCTGACCACCCACTTCGACTTCCACTCCCTGCACGATACCATCCTGAAGCTGGACGAACTGGGACACGTCGTCCCCACCATGTATAAGCACTTGGAGGAGGCGACCGGACTCTCCATCCACGACGTTCCCACCACAGACCCCAAGGTCATTCAGATGTGTACGGATGCCTCGGTACTGGGCGTTACGCCGGAGGAGATCTACTGTAAAACCGGCAGTCTGGGAATTCCGGAAATGGGCACGGGCTTTACCATTCAAATGCTGCTGGATTCCAAGCCCAAGAAGTTCAGCGACTTTTTGCAGGTTTCCGGTCTGTCCCACGGAACGGACGTATGGCTGGGCAATGCCAAGGATCTCATCGACAACGGCACCTGCACCATTTCCGATGTCATCGGAACCCGTGACAGCATCATGACCTATCTGCTGCACAAGGGCGTTGAGCCGAAACAGGCGTTCCAGATCATGGAGGATACCCGTAAGGGTAAGGCGCCCAAAACCTTTACGCCGGAGCGCATCCAGATGCTGAAAGACCACAATGTTCCGCAGTGGTACATTGACAGCTGTCTGAAAATCAAGTATATGTTCCCGAAAGCGCACGCTGCCGCCTATGTTACGGCAGCCATTAAGCTGGGCTGGTTCAAGCTGTACTATCCGCTGGCATACTACGCCGTGTATTTCAGCACCCGAGGGGATGACTTTGATGCGGTGCTGGCATTGCAGGGAAAGGATGCCGTGCGTGCCAGGATCGATGCGCTCAAGGAAAAGGGCAACGAGCGCAGCAAGAAGGAGTCCGATCTGCTGGACACCCTGCTGATCGTCAACGAGATGCTCAGCCGCGGCTGCGAGTTTCTGCCCATCGATCTCTACAAATCCCACGCCAGCCGCTATCTGGTGCAGGATGGCAAGGTGCGCATTCCGTTCAGCGCAATTCCCGGCATCGGCGCAGCAGCTGCACAGAATCTCTACGAAACGGCGCAGAAACGGGACTTTATGTCCATCGAGGAATTCCAGTCCAAGAGCGGTGCGTCAAAAACAATAATTGAAACGCTGGAGCAGATGAACGCTTTGGGCAATCTGCCGAAATCCAGCCAGATGACACTCTTTTAAATCAGAGGGGCTTGACATCAATATCATGTTGTGCTACTATAGTATTATGTTAGCACGGTAAAGTGAATGAGGAGGAACGTATGAAGAAATATAATCTGATTACCCCGGAGGGAACAAAGGATTTTTTGTTTGAAGAGTGTCTGGTGCGCCGGAAAGTAGAAAACCGGCTGCACGGGATTTTCCGCAGCAAGGGCTATTCGGAGCTGATTACCCCCAGTCTGGAATTTTTCGATGTGTTCCAGACGGAGTCCACCCATTACCCGCCGGAGCGCCTGTATAAACTGACGGACAGCAAGGGCCGTCTGCTGGTGATGCGTCCGGATTCCACCACGCCCATTGCCAGAGTTGTGGCGACCCGTCTGCGGGATGCAGCGCTTCCGCTGCGCCTGTATTATAACCAGACGGTATACCGGTTCGAACCGGCGCTGAAAGGCAGAAGCGATGAGATAATGCAGATGGGCATTGAGCTGCTGGGCACATCATCCTATATGGCAGACGTGGAGATGGTGACCACCGCTATTGATGTGCTGGCTGCGTGCAGCGACGGCAGCTTTTCCCTGGAACTGGGCGATGCCGGCGTGTTCAAGGAACTGATGCGGGAACTGAATGCGACACCGGAGGAACGGGAGAACATCCGCTATCTCATCGAAACCAAGAACTATCCGGCGCTGAACGATGTGCTGGATACCATGGGGGACAGCAAGATCGCTGCGGCTCTGAAAAAACTGCCGGCGCTGTTCGGCGGAGAAGAGGTTTTCGACAAGGCTTCGCAGCTGTATTCCAGCCAGCGCATTGACGAGATTCTCACCGATCTGAAAAAGCTGTATCAGGATATTTCCAAGGTCATCGGAACAGGCCGGCTGACGGTCGATCTGGGTATGGTCAACAATGCGGATTATTACACCGGCGTCATCATCAAGGGCTATCTGGAGGGCTATGGCGAAGAGGTGCTGTCCGGCGGACGGTATAACAAGCTGCTGGCAGACTTCGGATATGACATTCCGGCGACCGGCTTCGCAGTCAACGTGGATGCTGTTTCCAACATTGTCCGCCAGAACGGGGAGATTCCGGTACCTTCCGCAGACGCTGTGATCTATGCGGAACAGGGATACGAGATGAAAGCGGTTTCCGTGGCAGAGCAGCTCCGGAAAAAGGGCATGGTCGTAGAATACGGCTTCTTTGACCAGCTGGAACTGGTGCGGGAGTATGCACGGGAACGGAACATCGGAAAAATTGTCATCGTGGATGAAGAAGTTACGGAGGTAGAATAAATGGCAAAACCGCTGAGAATTGCCCTGACCAAGGGCAGACTGGAAAAGGATACAGTCGGTCTGTTGGAGAAGCTGGGCTATGACTGTACGGCAGTTCGGGAAAAGGGCCGGCGGCTGATTCTGCCGATTCCGGATGCCAATCTGGAAGTCGTTCTGGCAAAAGCGAACGATGTTATCACTTACGTGGAGCACGGCGTCTGCGACATGGGCGTTGTGGGAAAAGATACCATTATTGAGATGCAGGGCAAGTTCTTTGAACTGGTCGATCTGGGCTTCGGACGCTGCAAGTTTGCGCTTGCCACCAAAAAGGGCAGCGACTTCTACAGCGGCTTTGGCGTGAAGTGCATTGCCACCAAGTACCCTAATGTGGCACGCCGGTTCTTTGAGGGCAAGGGCATGGACGTGGACATTGTCAAGATCGAGGGCTCTGTGGAACTGGCACCGCTGCTGGGACTGGCAGACGGCATCGTGGATATCGTGGAAACCGGCGTGACGCTGCGGGAGAATGGTTTGGAGGTCGTGGAGGACGTTGTGCCCATCTCCGCACGGCTCATTGCCAATACGGTTAGCCTGAAACTGCGTCAGTCCGAAATCGAAGCTTTGATTCAGAAAATTGAGGAGGCTCTGTCATGATTACAATGAAAACCATTAACGCCAGCAATCAGGAGGAACGGGATGCGTTCTTCACCAGTCTGGATCAGCGCACCGGCGAGACCAACCAGCGTGTCACAGAAACCGTCAGCGAGATCATCCGCACAGTCAAGGAAGGCGGTGACGAGGCGGTCAAGAATTACACGCTGAAATTCGATGGCAGCCTGCCGGAGTACTACGAGGTGCCCCGGGATGTCATCAATGATGCCTTGACCAATGCGGACGGCGAGTTCGTCAGTGCCATGCTCAACGCCATCGAGAACGTCCGTGACTTCCACCAGCGTCAGGTGCAGGAGGGCTTCATCAACGCCCTGCCCAACGGTGTTATTCTTGGACAGCGGGTTCGAGGTCTGGAGCGTGTTGGTCTGTACGTGCCGGGCGGTACGGCAGCTTACCCGTCCAGCGTCATCATGAATGCTGTTCCGGCAAAGATCGCCGGCGTGAAAGAGATCATCATGGTAACACCGCCCTGCAAAGACGGCACACCCAATCCGGATATTCTGGTGGCAGCCGGACTGTGCGGCGTAGACCGTGTATTCCTCTCCGGCGGTGCGCAGGCAATCGCAGCGCTGGCATACGGCACAGAGGAGATTCCGAAGGTGGACAAGATCGTCGGCCCCGGAAACATCTTCGTTGCTACTGCAAAGAAGCTGCTGTACGGTGTTGTGGACATTGACATGATCGCAGGCCCCAGCGAAGTAATGGTGCTGGCAGATGAAACTGCTGATCCGAAGTATGTGGCTGCCGACCTGATGTCCCAGGCAGAGCACGACGTGATGGCATCTGCTATTCTGGTAACCACCTGTCCGGAGCTGGCAGAAAAGGTACAGGCAGAGGTCAACCGTCAGGTGCAGTATCTCTCCAGAAAAGAGATCATCGAGAAATCTATGAATGAGTACGGCGCAGTGCTGCTGTGCAGCAGCCGGGAAGAGGCTGCGCAGCTGGCAAACATGGTGGCACCGGAGCATCTGGAAGTGCTCATGGAGAACCCCATGGAGCTGCTGGGCGCACTGGACAATGTTGGCTCGCTGTTCCTGGGCGCATATGCCTCTGAACCGCTGGGCGACTACTACGCCGGCCCGAACCACGTTCTGCCCACCAGCGGAACCGCACGGTTCTTCTCTCCGCTGGGCGTACAGAGCTTTACCAAGCGCTCCAGCTATACCTACTATACCAGAGATGCTCTGCGGGAAGCCAAGGATGACATTGTGCTGATCGCCAATAAGGAGGGTCTGACCGCACATGCCAATGCAATTACGGTGCGGTTTGAGGACGAGCAGTAATGGCAATTCCAAAGTATTTTGAATTTTTTCCTCCCATTATGGAGGTGCTATCTGATGGAAAGATTCATCATTTTAAAGAAGTTCGGGATTACTGTGCAAAGTATTATTCATTGACGGATGAAGAGCAGCAGGAGATGCTGCCAAGCGGAAACAGAAGTTATGTGAATGATAGAGTTGGTTGGGCAAAAACTTATTTAAAAAAAGCAGGACTCCTTGTTAGTCCAGCACGCTCTAATTATCAGATTACAGAACTCGGAAAAGATGCAATTAAAAAAGGCGTAAACCATATTACTGTTGATTTTCTGAAGCAATTTGAGCCTTTTCAGCAATTTTATGGGAGAAAAGAAACGGTGCCATCATCTGAAAAATCAAATGAAGTTTCCGTGGATCTGGAACAAAACCCGCAAGAACAAATGGAATCTTCCATGAGACAGATAAATGAGGCTCTTGCAGATGACTTGATGCTGGAAATTCTGAAAATGTCTCCTTATGATTTTGAAAAACTGGTTGTTCAGCTATTAAAAAACATGGGGTATGGGGAGCCTATTGCAACCAAAAAATCCGGTGATGAGGGCATTGACGGCTTAGTAAAAGCGGACAAGTTTGGATTTGATACCATTTATGTACAAGCAAAACAGTGGAAACCGGATTCAACTGTAAGCAGACCTGAAATTCAAAAATTCCTGGGTGCATTAGCCGGACAGGGCGCATCAAAAGGCTTATTTATCACAACTGCCAAATATTCCAGCGAGGCAATCCTATTTGCACAACGTCATTTACAGCAGAAAATCATTCTTGTAGATGGAGAAATGCTGACACGCTTGATGATTGAATATAATTTGGGCGTTTCTGTTGAGACTACTTACGAAGTAAAACGAATTGATTATGACTTCTTTCATGAGGAAATTTAATCACCACAAGGAGGAATCCATATGCGGCAAGCACAACTTGCACGAAAGACCAAAGAGACAGACATAAAAATCGCCGTAAAACTGGACAACATGGGAACCGCCAACATCGATACCGGCATCGGCTTTTTTGACCATATGCTGACAGCACTGTCTGTTCACAGCGGCATCAGCATGGACATTGCCGTCAAGGGTGACCTCTATGTGGACGGCCACCATACGGTCGAGGACACCGGAATTGTTCTGGGTAAGGCGCTGGGCGAGGCGCTGGGCGACAAGTCTGGCATCACCCGCTACGGCAGCGCCTTCATTCCCATGGACGAAGCACTGGCGTTTTGCAGCCTGGACATCAGCAACCGTCCGTTCCTGGTATTTCAGGGAACATTCACCAACGCCATGATCGGACAGTATGATGCCTGCCTGACAGAAGAATTTTTCCGCGCCTTTGCTTTCAACGCAGGAATCACACTGCATGTCAATATGATGTACGGTTCCAACGATCACCATAAGTGCGAAGCAGCTTTCAAGGCAGTCGCACACGCACTGAAAACCGCTGTCACGCCGCTGAAAGACGGCATGACCTTGTCCACGAAAGGAGTCCTCTGAGATGATCGCAATTATCGACTATGGCGCAGGCAATATTTTCAGCGTCAAGAATGCACTGGACTATCTGGGACTACCCGGAGAACTGACCGCTGATCCGGAAGCAATCCGCAAAGCAGATGCCCTGATCCTGCCTGGCGTGGGAGCATTCCCCAGTGCCATGCAGATGCTGTACGACAGCGGCTTGACCGATGTGATCCGGGAAGAATCCCGGAAAAAGCCATTCCTCGGCATTTGCCTGGGCATGCAGCTCATCTTTGAAAAGGGATACGAATTTGAAGAATGCGACGGCCTTGGCCTCGTTCCCGGCAAGGTAGAAAAAATCGAAGCGCCGGGTATGGTGATTCCGCACATGGGCTGGAACAAGCTGGAAATGCAGCATGACTGCCCGATTCTCCGGAATCTGCCGGAAGAATCCTATGTGTATTTTGTGCATTCCTACCAGGCGGTTGTGCCGGAGGAATATCTGGCAGCCTATGTAGAATACGGCACAGCAAAGATCCCGGCAATGGTCTATGACGGCAAAACCGTCTACGGCGCACAGTTCCATCCGGAAAAGAGCGGCGAAGTCGGCTTGCAGATCCTGCGAAATTTTGGAGGGTTGATCGGATGATTATTTTACCTGCAATTGATATCAAAGACGGCAACTGCGTTCGCCTGTTCAAGGGCGATTTCTCCACCGTGGAAAAGGTTGCCGCAGATTACATGGAAACGGCAAAGGGCTTCGAAGCAGCCGGTGCCTCCTGGATTCACATGGTAGATCTGGACGGTGCCAAAGAGGGCAGACCGGTCAACCAGCATATCTATGAGGACGTGGCAGCAAAAACCGGCTTGAAGGTAGAGGTCGGCGGCGGTATCCGGAATCTGGAGACCATCGACACCTACTTGAAGAGCGGTGTGGAGCGAGTGATTCTCGGTTCAGCAGCGCTGAAAAATCCGCAGCTGGTCAAGGATGCCGTACAGAAGTTCGGCAGCCGGCACATCGCCGTGGGCATTGATGCGAAAAACGGCATGGTTGCCACAGAGGGCTGGCTGGAAGAATCGGATACCGACTATATCACACTGGCGAAAGAGATGATCGCCGTGGGCGTGGAGTACTTCATTGTCACGGATATCGCCAAGGACGGTACACTGTCCGGCGTGAATCTGGAACAGCTGAAAGCGCTGCGGGATGCCACCGAGGGCAAGTGCAGCATCATCGCCAGCGGCGGTGTCCACACCATCGAGGACATCCGTGGCTGCAAGGAACTGGGACTTTACGGGACGATCTGCGGCAAGTCGATTTATAAGGGAACACTGGACTTGAGAGAGGCCATTGCTCTGGCGGAAGGAGTGTAACGCATATGTTGGCAAAACGAATCATTCCTTGTCTGGATGTGCGCAACGGCAAGGTGGTAAAGGGCGTAAACTTTGAGGGAATCAAAGATGTCGGCGATCCGGTGGAGTGTGCCTATGATTACAATCAGCAGGGCGCAGACGAGATCGTGTTCTACGATATCACCGCTTCCTATGAGGGCAGAGGTGTCATGCTGGACGTGGTACGGGAGACGGCGAAAAAGGTTTTTGTTCCGCTGACCGTGGGCGGCGGCATCAAGACCGTAGACGATATTCGGGAGACGCTCCGTGCCGGTGCAGATAAGGTTTCCGTCAATTCCCAGGCTGTCCAGAACCCCCGGCTCATCAAGGACGGCGCAGACATCTTCGGCTGCCAGTGCATCTGCGTGGGCGTCGATGCCAAGAAAATCGGCGAAAACAAGTGGACGGTATTCATCAACGGCGCACGTGTGGACATGCATCTGGATCTTATCGACTGGGTGAAGCAGTGCGAACAGCTGGGCGCCGGCGAGATTTGCCTGAATTCCATCGACACAGATGGTGTGCGTGGCGGATTCGATCTGCCCATGCTGAAAGCAGTTTGTGACGCAGTGCAGATTCCGGTCATCGCCAGCGGCGGTGCCGGAAAGCTGTCGGACTTTGCCGATGCATTTCTGGAGACTGGCTGTTCTGCGGCACTGGCTGCGTCTCTGTTCCATTTCCGGGAGCTGACCGTGCAGGAGGTCAAGGCGGACTGCCGTGCCAAGGGCATTCCCATGCGGTAAGCAGGTGGAGCTATGGCATTTCTGATTATCTGCACGCTGCTGATTCCGGCAGTGCAGCTGCTCGCCGGCTGGGCGATGCGCTTTCATGCGCCAAAGAAGATCAACGCTTGGGTTGGCTACCGCACGACCCGCTCCATGCAGAGCAAGGCAGCGTGGGAGTTTGCCAACTGGTACTGCGGGAAACTCTGGATGCTGGTGGGCGCTGTAATGCTGGCCGTTTCGGGGCTTGCATATCTGGGCTTTCTGTTCCTGCCGGAACAGGCGGAGATTCTCCTGCTTGCGGTGATGATCGGCGTGCAGATACTGGTGCTACTACTGACCATTCCGCCGGTGGAGCGTGCACTCAAAAAGAAATTTCAAAAATAAGAAGGAGAATCACATGGTTGAAATTGATATCAACAACCTGGATGTCTATTTCCAGAAGGGCGAGCTGATTCCGGCGATTGCCTTTGATGTAGACACAAAGACCGTGCTGATGCTGGCATATATGAACAAGGAGAGCCTGCGCAAGACGCTGGAAACGGGCTACACCTGGTACTGGAGCCGTTCCCGTCAGGAACTCTGGAACAAGGGCGCCACCAGCGGTCATCTGCAAAAGGTGGTTTCTATATACAGCGACTGTGATAATGACACGCTGCTTTTGAATGTCAGACAGACTGGTGTGGCATGTCACACCGGATCTTACAGCTGCTTTTTCAACAAAATGTATCAGGAGGACGAGACAAAATGAACGCATTGGAAGAACTGTATGAAGTGGTAATGAGCCGAAAGGCAATGTACGAGAGCGGAGAGGTGGACGTAGAATCCCAGAAGTCCTACACCTGCTATCTGTTCTCCAAGGGACAGGACAAGATCCTGAAGAAGTGCGGTGAGGAGTGTTCGGAAACCATCATCGCTGCCAAGAACAACGACAACGACGAACTCAAGAACGAGATTGCAGACCTGATGTATCACATCATGGTATTGTGCGCACAGCAGGGCCTGCCGTGGTCGGAGGTGGAAGCCGTTCTGGAAGAACGCAGCCAGAAGATCGGCAACCTCAAGACCTTCAAGAACGTGGATCATAATTCGTAAGCACAGAAAAATTTTCCCAAGCAGTCACATTTTCAGGAGCCTCCTCATAAACTGTAGAGAAGCCGCTATCAGGTCAGCTGGTGGGCTTGCAACAGCTTATGAGGAGGTCTTTTTATGAGCCAATACCATCCTATGCCGGAGCAGTGCGCAGACACTGTTCCCGTGAAAGTGAATCGGGTGTTTGACAGCTGCAGTGATCGGGACTGCTTTTCCAATGTGCAAATCTTAATGGACGGCGGAGAACTTCCTGCCAACGTCACAATGGTAAAGAGCCGGTGCGTGCGGGTGTCGGACATCTGTATGAACATCGAGCCGGTACCGTTCAACCGCGGCTTTTACTCCATTGATCTGACGTATACGTTTCGGGTGGAGCTGATGGCATACGAGCGGTCGTGCAGCAGTCCGGTGCTGCTGACCGGAACGGCGTACACCAGTAAGAACGTCATTCTGTACGGCGGAGAGAGCAACACCAAGACGTTTTTCAGCAGCGGCGAACAGATCGGCGACACCAATGCCTGCTGCGAAACCATCAATCTCCCCACGGCAGCTGTGCAGGTGGTCGAGCCAATTGCACTGGAAGCACGCATCGGTTCCGTCTGCGGGCCGGATGGCGCAGCGCCGGTGCGGACGGTCATCATGACACTGGGGCTGTTCTCTGTGGTGGAACTGTTCCGTCCGGTGACGATTCTGGTGCCCACGTATGAGTACACCATTCCCGCTAAGGAATGCCATGCGGACACGGAATCCCCCTGCGCTGTGTTCGATAAGATCCGGTTTCCGGCAGAGGAATTCACACCGGCAACACTTTCCGGCAGCGCCAAAGGCGAATCCTGCCACTGCGGAGAGAGCGTACAGCAGAACGAGGACAGTACATCGTAAGCGCCGGAAACGGTGCTTCGGGAGCATGTCCACTTTGGAAAACGGGCGGCAGAACTGTCGCCCGTTTGATGTGTCCGGAAGGAGCTATGTATGAGAAAACAGGTCTATGCCCAGCGCCGTGCCTGCGTTCGTTCCCTCGTTCTCTTTCTTTTGGCTGCGGCACTTCTGCTCTTTCTCCTGCTGCGCACCGACCGAGCCGTTCGTCCGAACTTGGAGGCGGTCTGTGCGTCGGAGACCAAACGCTACGCCACACAGGTGCTGGCGGACAGCGTGGGGGAGGTGCTGTCCCGGCACCCGTACCAGTACAGCGATTTTGCAACGCTGCTCTACGACGATTCCGGCAATGTCACCGCCGTGGAGACCATGACCGAGCAGGTCAACCAGCTGCAATCGGCGATGCTGCAAAGTGTGCAGGAACACCTCACCCGGTGCCGGGATGCGGAGCTGACCGTCTCTCTGGGAACTGCCACCGGCGTGTGGCTCTTTGCCGGAAAGGGACCGCAGATCTCGGTGCGCCTGATGCCCATCGGAACAGCATCGGTAAAGCTGGTGAGCGAGCTGTCGTCCGCCGGCATCAACCAGACCTGCCACACCATTCGGGCAGAGGTGACAGCGGAGATGCAGGCAGCCATTCCGTTTTCCCGGACAACAGCGGAGGTGACCTATACCTGTCTGCTGTCGGAAACGGTGATCGTGGGGACAGTGCCGGAATCCTATCTGGAATTTGACGGAACAGAGCAGGCGGGAAGAGAAACGGAAAAAACACAAGAAAAAAGATGAAAAAATTGTAAAAGGTCTAGCATATGCCGTTGGTTTGTGGTATAATAAAAGAAGTGTGCCGGCAGTGTACGCCGGCTGCCACAACAAGGAGAACAGAATTATGGATGAAATCACAGCAAAACAGCGGATCTCAGAACTCCGGAAACTTCTGGAAACCTATAACGAACAGTATTATATGCAGGACAATCCGTCCGTGTCGGACTATGAGTATGACATGCGGATGCGGGAGCTGGAGACGCTGGAGCAGCAGTATCCGCAGTTCGCTGCGCCGGATTCCCCGACTCATCATGTGGGCGGCGGTGTCTCCCGTACTTTTGACAAGGTGCAGCATACCGTACAGATGATGAGCCTTCAGGACGTTTTCTCGTTTGCAGAGATGGATGCGTTTCTTCAGCGCTGTCAGGAGGCAGTTCCGCAGCCGGAATTTATCGTAGAACCGAAAATCGACGGACTGTCTGTGTCGCTGGAATATACCAACGGCGTATTTACCCGTGGCTCGACCCGTGGGGATGGCTTCGTGGGGGAGGATGTCACAGCGAATCTCCGCACCATTGCCAACATTCCCCGGCAGCTCCATGGCGCACCGCCGTTTCTGGAGGTGCGTGGGGAGGTGTATATGCCCCGTGCCAGCTTTGCCGCACTGGTGGAGCAGCAGGAGCAGAACGGGGAGACACCGGCAAAGAATCCCCGAAATGCCGCTGCCGGTTCTCTCCGGCAGAAAGACGCTGCCGTCACGGCGCAGCGCAGTCTGGACATCTGGATTTTCAACATCCAGCAGGCGGACGGCGACTATCCCCAGAACCATCTGGATTCCCTCCGCTATCTGGAGTCGTTAGGCTTTCCTACCGTGATTCCACGGAGCGGGCGCTGCCGGACCGCAGCGCAGGTGCAGGCGGAGATCGAGAAGATCGGCGCTGCACGGGACGGCTACGCCTATGACACCGACGGCGTTGTGGTTAAGGTGAACTCCTTTGCCCAGCGGGAGGAAATGGGGGCGACCTCTAAAGTGCCCAAGTGGGCAGCAGCCTTTAAGTTCCCGCCGGAGGAAAAGGAAACCGTTCTGCGGGAGATTCAGCTCAGCGTGGGCAGAACGGGTGTCATCACGCCGGTGGCGATTTTCGACCCCATCCAGCTCGCCGGAACCGCCGTCTCCCGTGCCACGCTTCACAATCAGGACTTTATCTCCGAGCGGGACATCCGGCTGGGCGACACCATTGTGGTGCGGAAAGCCGGAGAGATCATTCCGGAGGTGCTGCGAAGCGTGAAGCATGCTGAGGATGCTGCGCCGTACCAGCTGCCGGAATGCTGTCCGGTCTGCCACACGCCTGCGGTGCGGGATCCGGAGGAGGCTGCGCTGCGCTGTCCCAATCCGGATTGTCCGGCGCAGCTTATGAAGCGGATGATCCACTTTGTGTCCAAGGACGCCATGAACATCGACGGACTGGGACCGCAGAATCTGGCGGCACTCCAGAACGGCGGACTGCTGCACTCTGTGGCAGATTTGTACCGCCTGACTGCGGCGCAGCTGGTGGAGCTGGATCGTGTGGCGGAGAAATCGGCGGACAACCTGATCAGGGCAATCGATGCCTCCCGTGCCAACTCTCTCGACCGGCTGATCTTTGCGCTGGGCATTCGGGGTATTGGCTCCCGTGCGGCGAAGCTGCTCTGCGAGCGATTTCCCTCTATGGATGCCCTGCTGTCGGCAACGGCGGCAGAGATTCAGGAGATCGATGGCTTCGGCGAAGTCATGGCGGAGAGCGTGGTTTCCGCCTTGCAGGAACCGCACATGCGCCAGCTCATCCAGCACCTGCGGGAGGCCGGATGCAATATGACGTATCAGGGCGCCGTGGTGGAGGACACCCGCTTTGCCGGCATGACCTTTGTCCTCACAGGAACGCTCTCCACGATGAAGCGGAGCGAGGCAAAGGAACAGATTTTGCGGTACGGCGGAAAGGTCAGCGGCAGTGTGTCCAAAAAAACCACGTATGTCGTTGCCGGAGAAGCTGCCGGAAGCAAGCTGGACAAGGCAAATGAACTTGGAATCCCTGTTCTCAGCGAAGAGGAATTCCGCCAAAAACTCCAAGAAAGGAACGAAACAAAATGAAAATTGATATCGCACATATCGCAAAGCTGTCACGGCTTCAGATCTCGCCGGACAAGCTGGAAAAGTTTGAAACCGATATGGCTGCCATTGTGGATATGGTAGACCGTCTGCCGGACGTGGAGGATGAACTGACACTGGACGCAGAGCACCCCATGAAACTCCGTGAGGACGTGGCTGTGGAACACAAGTTCCGCCGGGAAGAGATGCTGGCAAATGCACCGGAGGTACAGTCCGGCTGTCTGGTCGTACCGAAGACGGTAGAATAATATAGGAGGAAAAGATCGAGATGAAGCTTTTTGAAAAAAATGCGGCAGAACTGTCTGAAATGCTGCAAACCAAAGCGTGCAGTGCTGTGGAGCTGACACAGGATGTGCTGTCCCGCATCGATGCCGTAGAGCCGAAAGTAGAGGCATATGTCACTCGCTGTGAGGATTGTCTGGAGCAGGCAAAGGCAGTGGATGATGCCAGAGCCGCCGGAAAGGAACTGCATCCGCTGGCAGGTATTCCCATCGGCATCAAGGACAATATCTCCACCAAGGGAATCCGCACCACCTGTTCCTCCAGGATGCTGGGGAACTATGTGCCGCCCTTTGATGCAACCATCATGCAGCCGATTCGGGATGCCGGCATGGTCATCACCGGCAAGATGAACATGGACGAGTTCGCCATGGGTTCCTCCACGGAGACCTCTTATTTCCACAAGACCCATAACCCCCACAATCTGGACTGCGTTCCGGGCGGTTCCTCCGGCGGCAGCGCAGCAGCTGTGGCAGCGGGCGAGGCAATCCTGACACTGGGTTCGGATACCGGCGGCTCCATCCGGCAGCCGGCTTCACTGTGCGGCGTCGTTGGTCTGAAGCCCACCTATGGCAGTGTTTCCCGTTACGGTCTGGTGGCATTTGCCTCCTCGCTGGATCAGATCGGGCCGTTCGGAAAGTCCGTCAAGGACGTGGCACTGCTGCAAAGCCTGATTCAGGGGCACGACAGCATGGACGCAACCTCCGCTTACCGCACCTATACCAACCTGTATGACAACCTAAACGGCAATGTGCAGGGTCTGCGCATTGGTGTCCCGAAAGAGTACTTCGGCGAGGGTGTGGATGCCGATGTCAAGGAAGCCGTCTGGAATGCCATCCGTCAGCTGGAACAGAGCGGTGCAGAGGTCAAGGAGATCTCCCTGCCCAGCACAGAATACGCCATCAACACCTACTACATCATCGCATCTGCGGAGGCATCCTCCAATCTGGCACGGTTTGACGGTGTGAAGTACGGCTATCGTGCTAAGAATTATGACGGTCTGACCGATATGTACGAAAAGACCAGAAGCGAGGGCTTCGGCGACGAGGTAAAGCGCCGCATTATGCTTGGAACGTTCGTACTCAGCTCCGGCTTCTACGATGCGTATTATAAGAAGGCAAAGCTGGTACAGCGCCGGATCGCACAGGAATTTGCAGATGCATTCCAGAGCTGTGATGTCATCATCACACCGACCGCACCGTCTGCGGCGTTCAAGATCGGTGAGAATATCGGCGATCCGCTGAAGATGTACTACAGCGATGTCTGCACCGTAACCGTCAATATCGCAGGTCTGCCGGCAGTCAGCGTCCCCTGCGGCAAGTCTGCATCCGGACTGCCGCTCGGCATGCAGCTGATCGGCAACAAGTTCGCAGAGCAGACCATTCTGAACGCTGCATATGGCTATGAGCAGATTTGCGGCGGATTCCGGCCGATTCCGGAAACACTCTGAGCGGGGAGGAATAACACTGATGAAAGATTATGAGATCGTTGTGGGCCTGGAAGTCCACGCAGAATTGAATACAAAGTCCAAGATTTACTGCAACTGCCGCAACGCCTTTGGCCTGGAGGTCAACTCGCAGGTTTGCCCGGTCTGCATGGGTATGCCCGGCACGCTGCCGACGCTGAATGAAAAGGTCGTAGAATACGCCATCAAGATGGGACACGCCATGCACTGCCAGATCAACGGTGTATGCAAGCAGGACAGAAAGAACTACTTCTATCCCGACCTGCCCAAGGCATACCAGATCTCGCAGGCAGAAGTACCCCTTTGCGGAAAGGGCTATCTGGATGTCATGGTAGACGGCGAGATGAAGCGCATTGGCGTCACCAGAATCCACATTGAGGAGGATGCCGGAAAGCTGCTGCACGATGAGGCGTTTGCAGGCTCTCTGGTGGATCTGAACCGCTGCGGTGTTCCGCTGATCGAGATCGTTTCCGAGCCGGACATCCGGAGCAGCGCCGAGGCAAAGGCATACCTGGAAACCATCAAGTCTATCTTGCAGTACCTGAACATCTCTGACTGTAAGATGCAGGAGGGTTCCATCCGCTGCGACGTCAACGTCTCTGTACGGGAAAAAGGTGCGGCTGAGTTCGGCACACGCTGTGAGATGAAGAACGTCAACAGCTTCAGCGCAGCCGTTCGTGGCATTGAGTACGAGGCAAAGCGCCAGATCGAGATTCTGGAAGCCGGCGGTACCATTGCACAGGAAACACGCCGCTGGGACGATGTCAAGGGCATGAGCATTGTAATGCGTTCCAAGGAGGACGCACAGGACTACCGGTATTTCCCGGAGCCGGATCTGCTGACCATCGTTGTGCCGGAAGAGAAGATCCAGGCACTGAAAGAGAGCATTCCGGAGCTGCCGAACGTGAAGCTTCAGCGGTACGTCTTTGACTTCGGACTGTCCCAGACTGATGCAACCCTGATCGCTGAGGATGTGTCCCGTTCGACGCTGTTCGATGCCTGCGTTGCCATCGGCACCTGCAAGCCCAAGAGCATCAGCAACTGGATTCTCTCGGACATCGCAAAGTACACCAACGAGACCGGCAAGCGCATCGAGGAGACTGCACTGACACCGGAGCACCTGACTGCACTGGTAGAGCAGGTGGAAAAGGGCGTCATCTCCAACGCTTCGGCAAAGAAGGTGTTCGCTGTGATCGTCGAAGAGAACAAGGATCCGGTGGCTGTCATCGAGGAAAAGGGTATGAAGCAGAATTCGGATACCGGCTTCCTGGAACAGCTGGCAAAGGACGTTCTGGCACAGAACGAAAAGTCTGTGAATGACTATAAGAACGGCAAGACCAATGCGCTGGGCTACCTGGTTGGCCAGTGCATGAAGGCTTCCAAGGGCAAGGCTAATCCGGGCATTGTCAAGGAGATCGTAACAAGAATGCTGAACGAGGGCTAATCTGCACCCGCCGGAGGCATTCCCATGAAAAAAGCACCTGCGCTTCGGTTTTTCGGAAGCGCAGGTGCTGTATCAGAAACCAATCTTAAATCGAAACAGTGGGGAATTCCTTTGTGACAAAGGACGGCACCGCTGTGCGAATCGTCATGCCATTGAGATCGGAAAGGCAGGTATCCGGGTACGGCTCCAGTGTGAGCTGATATGCCCACAGAAGCTGGTACTTACAGTGCCTGTCCCGATTTTCCCGCATGTTGCCGTACTTGGTATCGCCGAGGATGGGCGTTCCGATGTGTGCCAGATGGGCACGAATCTGATGCGTCCGCCCCGTGATCAGGTCGACAGCCAGAAGAGCATGGCGTTCGTTGGCAGCGAGGACACGATAGCCGGTGATGATCTCCTGAAATCCTGCCTGCTTTTTGTCCAGAATGGTGACGGTGTTGTGACTGGCGGATTTCTGGTGCCATGCGTGAAGCACCGCCTGCTTTTGCCGTGGCGTTCCTACCGTCACACAGAGGTAAGTCTTGTGGATGCGGTTTTCCCGAATGAGACGGTTGACCTCCCGCAGTGCTGCGGCAGTTTTGGCGGCGATGACAATTCCGCCGGTGTTGCGGTCCAGCCGGTTGCAGAGTGCTGGTGTAAAGCTCTGTTCCTGCGCCGGACGGTATGCGCCGGTGTCGTAGAGATAGTGGAGGATGCGGTTGATGAGGGTGTCCGGTGTCTGCCGGTTGTCGCAGTGTACCACCAGCCCCACCGGCTTGCACACCAGGAGCACCTGCTCGTTCTCGAACAGGATGTCCAGCTTTGCCGGCGCCTGCAAAAATTCGGGGGCTTCTGTCCGGGACTGCGGACTGTCTTCGAAATAGGTGTCGCTGACAAACAGTGTGACAGCATCGCCCACCGCCAGCCGCTGATCCGGCGTGCAGCGCTTTTTGTTGACCTTGATGTGTTTGGTGCGAATCCATTTGTAGAAAAGACTCTTGGGAAGCTCCGGCAGAATCTTTTGCAGGAATCGGTCTAACCGCTGACCGCTGTCATTTTCTTGGATGCAAAATTGTTTCATGGGATCATTACGTTTGCTGCTGCGTACTGCGGCAGCACTCCTTTTCTCTTGATGTTTCTAGGGCTTGTTTGAAAAATCCGTACATTTGTCAAAACGCCCATAAATCACTGTCTGTGTCGTCGAAAATCCTTGTCAGGCGACAGCCTGCCTGCGGATTCTCTCCTAACATACAGTAATTTCTGTGCATTTTCCCAAACATCGCTATTTTTCAAACAACCCCTAGTATACCATATTTTCGGAAAAAAGAAAAGCAGTTTTTATGGAGGTGAATGCGCTGTGCGCCAGAAACAGGACGACGGAAACGCTCCCGCCCACTGCCACGGCGGACATCGGGAACGCATGCGAAAGCGATTTCAGGACAGCGGACTGCAAGCCTTTCAGCCCCACGAGGTGCTGGAACTGCTGCTGTTCTATGCGCTTCCACGGGTGAACACCAACCCCATTGCCCACGATCTCATGGCAGAGTTTCACTCGCTCTCCGGCGTGCTGGATGCGGACATCGAGGACTTGAAGCGCATTGACGGCATCGGAGAAAATGCGGCGGTGCTGCTGAAGCTGATCCCGCAGCTCTGCCAGATGTACCAGCTGGACAAGATGAGCGACAACGATGTCATGGACACGCTGCCGAAACTCTGCAACTATCTGAAAGCGTGGTTCTCCGGTGTCACCTCGGAACAGGTCGTCCTGCTCTGCCTGAACGAGTCCCTCCAGCTGATTCGCAGCGAAGTCATCGGCGATGGCACCACGCAGGAGGTGTTTCTGGATGCCCATCGGATCGCCTCCTGTGCCATTCGTCTGCGCTGTACCCGTGTGGTGCTGGCGCACAATCATCCCAATGCATCTGCTGCGCTGACCGATGCCGACATCTTCTCCACCAACCAGCTCCGCAACATCCTGAACGGTTTGCAGATCGTGCTGCTGGATCACATTGTGGTGGGGAAGTACGGGGATACGGTTTCCATGCGTCAGCTGATGGGCTGGTCATAATCGGTTTTTCCAAGGAGGAATGGATATGGATCATTTTGAACTGCATGCGCCCTTTGCGCCAACCGGAGATCAGCCGGAGGCGATTGCCAAGCTGGTGCAGGGCATTCGGGACGGCGACCGTGAGCAGACGCTTCTGGGCGTGACCGGTTCCGGAAAGACATACACGGTTGCCAACGTCATCGCACAGGTGAACCGCCCCACGCTGGTGCTGGCGCACAATAAGATTCTGGCAGCACAGCTCTGCTCGGAACTGCGGGAGTTTTTCCCCAACAATGCGGTGGAATATTTCGTCTCCTACTACGACTATTACCAGCCGGAGGCGTATATTCCAAGCACGGACAGCTATATTGAAAAGGACTCCGCCATCAACGATGAGATCGACAAGATGCGTCACAGCGCAACGGCTGCGCTGGCGGAACGGCGGGATGTCATCATCGTTGCCAGCGTGTCCTGTATCTACTCGCTGGGCAGTCCGGAGGAATACCGCTCCATGATCGTGTCCGTTCGTCCGGGCATGGAGAAGCCCATGGAACAGCTGATGCGGGAACTGGTCGCCATTCAGTACGAGCGAAACGATGTCAACTTCGTCCGGAACAAGTTTCGGGTGCGGGGCGATGTCGTGGAGATCTTTCCGGCGTCCTCGACGGATAAGGCGATTCGGGTGGAGTACTTCGGCGACGAGATTGACCGCATCTGTGAGATCAACGCCGTGACAGGTTCGGTAACGGCGACCATGCAGTACGCCGCCATCCTGCCCGCCTCCCACTATGTGGTCAGCAGCGAGAAGATCGCCACGGCGGTGCAGACGATCCAGCAGGAGATGGAGGAACGTGTGGCGTGGTTCAACGCCAATCACAAACTCATTGAGGCGCAGCGGATTCAGCAGCGGACACAATACGACATGGAGATGCTTCAGGAAATCGGCTTTTGCAGCGGCATCGAGAACTACTCCCGCATTCTGGCCGGCCGTCCTGCCGGCAGTGTGCCGTATACGCTGCTGGATCACTTCCCGGAGGACTTCCTGCTGGTAGTGGATGAGAGCCATGTGACCCTGCCGCAGGTGCGCGCCATGTATGCCGGCGATCGTGCCAGAAAGCAGACGCTGGTGGACTACGGATTTCGTCTGCCCAGCGCCTTTGATAACCGTCCGCTGAACTTCGACGAGTTTTACAGCCACGTGCATCAGGCAATTTACGTCAGCGCCACGCCGGGGCCGTTTGAACAGGAGCACTCCGCACAGGTGGTGGAACAGGTCATCCGCCCCACAGGACTGGTGGATCCGGAGATTTTTGTGAAGCCGGTGGAGGGACAGATCGAAGATCTGTTCTCCGAGATTCAGACACGGGCAGCCCGAAACGAGCGTGTGCTGGTGACAACGCTGACCAAGAAAATGGCGGAGGATCTGACCGCCTATCTGGAACGCATGGGCGTGCGTGTCCGATACCTGCACCACGGCGTGGATACAGTGGAGCGCATGAAGATCATTCGGGATCTCCGTCTGGGTGAGTTCGATGTGCTGGTGGGAATCAACCTGCTGCGGGAGGGACTGGACATTCCGGAGGTCTCTCTGGTTGCTATTCTGGATGCGGACAAGGAGGGCTTCCTGCGCAGCGAAACAGCAATGATCCAGACCATTGGCCGTGCCGCCCGCAACGCCGGCGGCCAGGTCATCATGTACGCTGACGAGGTGACCGGCTCCATGGAGCGTGCCATCACGGAAACCAATCGCCGCCGTGCCATTCAGATGGCGTACAATCAGGCGCACGGTATCACGCCGAAAACCATTCAAAAGGATGTGCGGGATGTCATCGAGATTACCACCAAAACAGAGGTGGAGAAAAAGACGAGCAGGAAGAATCTGCGTGGCAAAGAAAAGCAGGAACTGATCGAACAGCTTCGTGCACAGATGAAGGAGGCAGCAAAGCTGCTGGAATTCGAGCATGCGGCATACCTGCGGGACAAGATTCGGGAGCTGGAGGGAGAATAAGCTTATGCTGGACAAAATTGTGGTACACGGCGCACGTGCCAATAACCTGAAAAACATCGATGTGGAATTGCCAAGAGATAAGCTGGTGGTGATGACCGGTCTGTCCGGCTCCGGCAAATCCTCTCTGGCGTTCGATACGATTTTCGCCGACGGACAGCGCCGGTATATGGAGAGCCTCTCCTCCTATGCACGGCAGTTTCTGGGACAGATGGAGAAACCGGATGTGGACAGCATCGAAGGACTCTCGCCGGCAATCTCCATCGACCAGAAAACCACATCCAAAAACCCCCGCTCCACTGTGGGAACGGTGACGGAGATCTACGACTACCTCCGCCTGCTCTATGCGAGAATCGGCATTCCCCACTGTCCGGTGTGCGGACGGGAGATCCGCCAGCAGTCCGTGGATGAGATCGTTGACCGAATCCTTCAGCTGGAGGAGGGGACACGCATCCAGCTGCTTGCCCCCATTGTTCGAGGCAAAAAGGGAGAGCACAAAAAGGAACTGGAAAACGCCAGAAAGTCCGGCTATGTCCGTGTCCGTGTGGACGGCAGCCAGTACGACCTCTCGGAGGAGATCACGCTGGAAAAGAACAAGAAGCACCACATTGAGATCATCGTAGACCGTCTTGTGGTGAAGCCCACCATTCGCACCCGTCTGACCGATAGTCTGGAAACCGTGCTGTCCCTGACCGGCGGTCTGGTGATGGTGGATGTCATCGGGGGAGAGGAGCTGCTGTTCTCCCAGAGTTACGCTTGTCCGGAACACGGCGTTTCTGTGGAGGAACTGACACCACGGATGTTCTCGTTCAACAACCCCTTTGGCGCATGCCCCCGCTGCACAGGACTGGGAATGTTTCAGGAGGTAGACCCGAAGCTGGTCGTGCCCAATGGGGATCTGAGCATCCGGCAGGGCGCTATCAAAGCGCCGGGCTGGAACAGTCTGACCGATACCTCCATCGCCATGATGTACTATCAGGCGATTGCGGAGAAATACGGCATTTCGCTGGATGTGCCGGTGAAAGACCTCTCACAGGAACAGCTGCATCTGTTCCTATACGGCACAAAGGGCGAACCGCTGCTGCTGCATCGGGAGACCGCCGGCGGAAAAAGCGAGGGGTATCACGCACCCTTTGAAGGGGTAATTCCCAACCTGGAACGGCGGTTCGCCGAGGGAAGTGAGTGGTCGAAGGATGAGATCAGCGCTTTGATGAGTGACGTGTCCTGTCCCGTCTGCCACGGCAAGCGCCTGAAACCGGAGGTCTTGGCTGTCACCGTGGGCGGACTGAATATCATGGAACTGACCGATCTCTCCGTGACCAATGCGCTGGAATTTTTCGAGAAGCTCCAGCTGACCGAACGGGAACAGATCATCGGTGCACGCATCATCAAGGAGATTCGGGAACGGCTGGGCTTTCTGCGGAATGTGGGCTTGGAATACCTCACCCTCTCCAGAAGTGCCGGAACACTCTCCGGCGGTGAGAGCCAGCGCATCCGGCTTGCCACACAGATCGGCTCGTACCTCATGGGCGTGTTGTATATTCTGGACGAGCCAAGCATCGGTCTGCACCAGCGGGACAACGACAAACTGATTGCCACACTGAAGCGGCTGCGGGATTTGGGAAACACGCTGATTGTCGTGGAACACGATGACGACACCATTCTCGCTGCGGACTATGTGGTGGATATCGGCCCGGGTGCCGGCGTTCACGGCGGAAATGTGGTCTACGCCGGCGATGTGCAGGGGCTGCTTGCCTGCAAAGAGTCTATTACGGGGCAGTATCTTAGCGGTCGCCGGCAGATTCCGCTGCCGGAAAAGCGCCGGACGGGAAACGGAAACTTCCTCACCGTTCGTGGCGCACGGGAACACAATCTGAAAAACATTCAGGTGCAGATTCCGCTGGGCGCATTCACCTGTGTTACGGGTGTCTCCGGTTCCGGCAAATCCTCGCTGGTCAACGAGATTCTCTATAAGTATCTGGCTGCCAAACTCAATCGGGCACGGACGAGATACGGCGACTTTGACGGAATGGACGGGCTGGAACATCTGGACAAGGTCATTGACATTGACCAGTCACCAATCGGCAGAACGCCACGTTCCAATCCGGCGACTTACACCGGCGTTTTCACGGACATCCGGGAGCTGTTCGCCAAGACCAACGATGCCAAGGCAAAGGGCTACACTGCCGGACGCTTTTCTTTCAACATCAAAGGCGGACGGTGCGAGTCCTGTCAGGGCGACGGCATTTTGCGCATTGAGATGCACTTTTTGCCGGATGTCTACGTGCCCTGCGAAATTTGCAAGGGAAAGCGCTATAATCGGGAAACACTGGCGGTCAAGTATCGGGACAAGTCTATCTATGACGTGCTGGAGATGACCATTGACGAGGCGGTCGTCTTTTTCGAGAATATGCCCAAAATCGCACGAAAGCTCAAAACGCTTCAGGAGGTGGGATTGGGCTACCTCAAGCTGGGGCAGTCGGCGACTACGCTGTCCGGCGGTGAGGCGCAGCGTGTGAAGCTGGCAACAGAGCTGTCCAAGCGTCCCACCGGAAAGACCATCTATATTCTGGACGAGCCGACCACAGGTCTGCACACCGCAGACGTGCACCGTCTGGTGGATGTGCTCCAGCGCCTGACGGATGCCGGAAATACGGTCGTCGTGATCGAACACAACCTGAACGTCATCAAGATGGCGGACTGGATCATCGACCTCGGGCCGGAGGGCGGCGACCGTGGCGGTACGGTTGTTGTCAGCGGAACACCGGAGCAGGTGGCGGACTGCGCAGATTCTTATACGGGACAGTACCTCCGTCCGTACCTGCACGGAAACAGTTCGACAGAAAATTGATGCGTTGTTGCAAAAAGCACGTCCCCGCAGAATGAAATTTAGACTTTTCAGAAAAAATCGGGGAAATACTTGCAAAAATTTGAGAAATGGTGTATAATAGGATTGCTTGCGATGCGGAGGGAAAGGTGCGTGTCTGCACGTTCCTTTTGCGTCCATGTAATGTAATTTCTATTTTATGGAAAGGATGTCAATGATATGGCAGGTTTAAACAAAGTATCGGTAGACGACATTTCAGTAAAGGGAAAGCGGGTTCTGGTTCGTGTGGACTTCAACGTTCCGATGAAGGACGGCGTGATCACCAACGACAATCGTATTCAGGCTGCACTCCCGACCATCAACAAGCTGGTTTCTGAGGGCGCAAAGGTAATTCTGTGCTCGCATCTGGGCAAGCCGAAGAATGGTCCGGAGGACAAGTTCTCCCTGAAGGCTGCTGCTGCCCGTCTGGCTGAGCTGGTTTCCGCAAAGGTTACCTTCGTTCCGTCTGATGTTGTAGTAGATGATACCGTAAGAGCTGCTGTTGACGCAATGCAGGACGGCGAGATCATCGTTCTGGAGAACACTCGTTTCCGCAAGGAAGAGACCAAGAACATTGAAGACTTCAGCAAGGATCTGGCTTCCATCGCTGACGTGTTCGTCATGGATGCATTCGGCAGCGCACACAGAGCACACTGCTCTACCGTTGGCGTAACTGAGTATGTGCCGGAGACTGCTGTTGGTTACCTGATGCAGAAGGAGATCCAGTTCCTGGGCAATGCCGTAGAGAATCCGGTTCGCCCGTTCGTTGCAATTCTGGGCGGCGCAAAGGTTGCAGACAAGCTGAACGTAATCTCCAATCTGCTGGAAAAGTGTGACACCCTGATCATCGGCGGCGGTATGGCTTACACCTTCCTGAAGGCACAGGGCTATGAGGTTGGCACTTCTCTGGTAGACGATACCAAGCTGGACTACTGCAAGGAAATGATCGCAAAGGCGGAGGCAAACGGCAAGAAGCTGCTCCTGCCGGTAGATACCGTAACTGCTGCGGAATTCCCGAACCCCATCGATGCTGAGATCGAAGTTGCAACTTATGATTCTCACGAGATTCCGGCTGACAAAATGGGTCTGGATATCGGCGAAAAGACACAGGCTCTGTTCGCAGATGCTGTAAAGACTGCAAAGACCGTGGTATGGAATGGCCCGATGGGCGTATTCGAGAACCCGATCCTGAGCAAGGGTACTGTTGCAGTGGCTCAGGCTCTGGCAGATACCGATGCAACTACCATCATCGGCGGCGGCGACTCCGCAGCAGCAGTAATGCAGCTGGGCTTCGCTGACAAGATGAGCCACATCTCCACTGGCGGCGGCGCTTCTCTGGAATATCTGGAGGGCAAGGTACTGCCGGGTGTTGCAGCAATCGCTGACAAGAAATAAGCGCCAAGCTGAGAGGTGCAGCGCTTCTCCGTTTGAACCGCTTTGAGAAAGGAGTGATCCCATGAAAAAATGTGAATTGCAGGAATCCGTAAAGTCTGCGTTTCTGAATCCGGCAGCAGCGTTTGCGCTGGGTGCAGTATGCGGTCTGGCAGTGGGAATGCTTTTCCTGCCTTTCTCAAAAGGCATTGTGATCGGAAGTCACAACGGAAGCAACAACAAGAGATCCCACGAAGAGGGAGATTATATCACAGATGCTGATGCGGAGTGATTCGCAGGCGCTGTGGGAAGAAAGAGGAATTTGCTATGAATAAGGCACTGAGAAAGGCAATTATTGCCGGCAACTGGAAGATGAACAAGAACCGTCAGGAAGCTACTGCACTGATCGAGGCTCTGAAGCCCATCGCAGCAGACAAGACCTGCGGGGTCATCATCTGCGTACCGTTTACCAATCTGGAAACTGCACTGCGTCTGACTGAGGGCACCAACATCGAAGTTGGCGCTGAGAACGTGCACTTCGAGAAGAGCGGCGCATTCACCGGCGAGATCTCCGCAGATATGCTGACTGAAATGGGCGTAAAGTACGTGATCGTTGGCCACTCTGAGCGCAGACAGTACTTCGGCGAGACCGATGAAACTGTCAACAAGCGCACCACTGCTGCTATCGAAGCAGGCATGACCGTTATCCTGTGCGTTGGCGAGACACTGGCAGAACGGGAACTGGGCATCACCGGCGAAACCGTTGCAAAGCAGGTAAAGGTCGCTCTGCACGGTCTGACCGCAGATCAGGTAAAGAACATCGTCATCGCTTACGAGCCGGTATGGGCAATCGGTACCGGTAAGACTGCAACCGCAGAACAGGCTGAGGAAGTTTGCGCATTCATCCGTGCAACTGTTGCAGATCTGTATGACAAGGCAATTGCAGACGGCATGACCATCCAGTACGGCGGTTCTATGAACGAAAAGAACTGCGCAGAACTGCTGGCAAAGGAAGATATCGACGGCGGTCTGATCGGCGGCGCTTCTCTGGTTGCAGAGAAGTTCGGCGTTCTGCTGGCAGAAGCTTCCAAGTAAAAAAGAAAATTGCCGTACAGACGACAGCCTGAAAACGAGGGAAAGGAAGATCACAAATGAGTAAAAGACCTGTTGCATTGATTATTATGGATGGATTCGGCTACAATCCGGACGCCTATGGGAATGCAATTCGTGCTGCAAAGAAACCGAATCTGGAGAAATACCTGAAGGGACCGCACACCCTGATTGGGGCAAGCGGTCTGGATGTTGGTCTGCCGGACGGTCAGATGGGCAATTCGGAAGTCGGACACACCAATATCGGTGCGGGCAGAATCGTCTATCAGATGCTGGTGAAGATCACCAAGGACATCGAGGGTGGAACTTTCTTCTCCAATCCGGCACTCTCGGATGCAATGGATGCCTGCAAAGAAAAGGGAACCGCACTGCATCTGATGGGGCTTCTCTCTCCGGGCGGCGTACACAGCCATATGTCGCATCTGTACGGTTTGCTGGAGATGGCAAAGAAAAAGGGTCTGTCCAAGGTTTATGTGCACGCATTCCTGGATGGCCGTGACGAGCCGCCGGCATCTGCTGCGGGCTTCATGAAGGAAGCCGATGCAAAAATGCAGGAGATCGGTGTGGGCAAGGTCGCAACCATCTCCGGTCGTTATTATGCCATGGACCGTGACAACGCATGGGATCGTGTGGAAAAGGCTTACGCCGCAATGGTTTACGGCGAGGGCGTGACCGGCGGTTCCGATCCGGTTCAGGCAATTGAAGACAGCTATGCCAATGACGTAACCGATGAATTTATGCTCCCCACAGTTCTGGACAAGGACGGCGTTGTAAAGCCGGAAGACAGCGTGATCTTCTTCAACTTCCGTCCGGACAGAGCAAGACAGCTCACCCGCTGCTTCGTGGATCCGGAGTTCAACGGATTCTCCCGCAGAAATGGCTATTTCCCGGTACAGTTCGTCTGCATGGCGCAGTATGATGCGTCTATGCCGAACGTCACCGTTGCCTATCCGCCGGAGGATCTGCACATGACATTCGGAGAATATGTCAGCAAGTGTGGAAAGACACAGCTGCGTATTGCAGAAACCCAGAAGTATGCGCACGTAACGTTCTTCTTCAACGGCGGCAGAGAGCAGACCTTCCAGGGCGAGGATCGGATTCTGGTACAGAGTCCCGACGTACCGACATTCGATCTGAAGCCGGAAATGAGTGCTTACGAGGTCACCGACAAGGTTGTAGAAGCCATTGAAAGTGACAAGTATGATGCGATCATCCTGAACTATGCAAACTGCGATATGGTTGGCCACACCGGCGTATTTGACGCAGCAGTGGCAGCCGTAGAGGCAGTGGATACCTGCGTTGGACGCATGGTAGAGGCAATCATGGCAAAGGGCGGTATCGCATTCATTACTGCGGATCACGGCAATGCAGATAAGATGCTGGAAAAGGATGGCACGCCGTTTACGGCGCACACCACCAATCCGGTTCCGTTCATTGTTGTCGGCATGGATCGTCCCCTGCGGGACGGCGGCGTACTGGCAGATATTGCGCCGACCATGCTGGAGGCAATGGAATTGCCGCAGCCGGAAGAGATGACCGGAAAGAGCCTGTTCGCATAAGTTTTACGACAGCAAATCATATCAGAAAGTCCTGCGGAGGTGTCCCCCTCTGCGGGGCTTTTTTGAATTCTTTTTGAACACCGCTGATTTTGCTTGACATTTTTTTCGAAAATGGGTATAATAAAAGGGTAAAAGAGAGTAGCTGGCGGGGAAAATCCCGTTTATGCGGCGTCAGTACGGTTGCACTCACGCAACCCGCTTCATATCTAAACGGCAAGACTTTTACGGAGCACGCAGACAGGTAAGCTGTCGGTTCCGTAGGGTTTTGCCGTTTTTTTCTGTCTGTGTGCTGCCCATTCTCCCGCAAAATGCTGCAAAAAAGGAAAGGAATGTTGTGTATGCAAGAACACTATCGTCAGGATCTGGAGGAACTGTATCAGGAGCTGGGCACATGTCCAGAGGGTCTCTCCTCCGACACCGCTGCAAAATGTCAGGAAAAGTACGGGAAAAATGCCATTGCAGAGGGGAAGAAGAAGCCCACTCTATTGATTTTTCTGGAACAGTTCAAGGATTTTCTGGTTATCATCCTGATTATCGCCGCACTAATTTCCGCATTTACCGGAGATCTGGAGAGCTTTCTGGTCATCATTGCGGTAATCACCATGAACGCCATTCTGGGAACGGTGCAGACAGTCAAGGCGGAGAAATCCCTGTCCAATCTGAAAAAACTCTCCTCGCCTACGGCAAAGGTGCTGCGTGACGGACAGACTGCCATCTTGCCGGCGGAGGAAATCACTGTCGGGGATGTGGTTTTGCTGGAGGCGGGAGATCAGATTCCGGCGGACGGACGGCTGATCGACTGCGCATCGCTGCAAACCAATGAGAGTGCCCTCACCGGCGAGAGTACCAACGTGGAAAAGAGCATGGATGCCATTTCGCAGGAGGTGCCTCTGGCGGACCGGAAGAATATGGTGTATTCCGGCGGATTCGTCACTTACGGCAGAGGCGCATTTGTCGTAACCGAAATCGGCATGCAGACTGAGGTGGGCAAGATCGCTTCACTGATTCAAAATGCTGAGGCGAGAAAAACGCCGCTGCAAAAGACACTGGATCAGTTCGGCAAGCGACTCTCCATGGCCATTCTGATCATCTGCGCACTGGTATTTGTGCTGAGTCTGGTGCAGTCGGATGCCGTGAACTTTGACTCCGTGATGTCCTCCCTGATGTTCGCCATTGCGCTGGCAGTTGCGGCAATTCCGGAGGCGCTCAGCTCTATTGTCACCATTGTGCTCTCTTTCGGCACACAGAAGATGTCCCGTGAAAACGCCATCATGCGGAAGCTTCAGGCAGTAGAGGGACTTGGCTCTGTCTCTGTCATCTGCTCGGATAAGACCGGCACTCTGACTCAGAACAAGATGACCGTTCGGAAAATCGTGGTGCAGGATCACATCATTGCCGCAGACGATGTGAGTCCGGAAAATCCGGAGGAACAGGAGCTGATTCTGGCGTCTGTGCTCTGTAACGATGCCACCTATCAGGACGGCACGGAGATCGGCGACCCCACAGAAACAGCACTGGTGCGGTTCGCACAGACTTGCGGACTGTCCGACACCCAGATGCGGGAGAGCCACGCACGAATCAGCGAGATTCCCTTTGACTCCGACCGAAAGCTGATGTCTACCCTGAACGAGTGCGGCGGTGTGCGAAAGATGTACACCAAGGGCGCAACCGATGTGCTGCTGGATCGCATGACATGTTCGGAGGCGGAGAAGCAGGAGATCGTGGAACAGGTGGAGGAACTCTCCGAACAGGGGCTGCGTGTGCTCTGCTTCGCTGCAAAGGAGTTCTCCGGCGAGGCACTGGATATTTCCGATGAGAACGATCTGACTTACCTTGGCCTGATCGCCGAGATGGATCCGCCTCGGGAGGAATCCAAGCAGGCGGTTGCTGAGTGCCGGTCTGCGGGTATCAAGCCGGTCATGATTACCGGCGACCACATTGTCACCGCTTCCGCCATCGCCAAGGAAATCGGCATTCTGGAAAAGCCGGAGGAAGCTGTGGAGGGTGCAGCGCTGGATGCTTATACCGACGAGCAGCTAGTGAACTTCGTGGCAGACAAATCGGTCTATGCCCGTGTGACACCGGAGCACAAGATTCGAATCGTGCGTGCATGGCAGACCAGAGGCAACATTGTTGCCATGACCGGTGACGGTGTAAACGATG